>JGI2173J19968_10000028_pt1 | contig 51719 bp, 67 predicted proteins | sample DeeMarSWOR136_30_FD_19968 | JGI IMG/M metagenome (IMG submission 19968) | reverse complement strand
GGGCTGCACACGTCTGTTACCGTCTGGTTTCAGACTCTTTTCACCCCCCTTCCGGGGTACTTTTCAACTTTCCGTCACCGTACTAGTGCGCTATCGGTCTTGAGGCGTATTTAGTCTTAGGGGTTGATGGCCCCTAGTTTCTCGCACGAAAACTAAGGTACGATACTCGGGAACTCCGGCCCAGCTCTTTCCAGTTTACGCCTACGGGGCTTTCACCCTGTTTCGCAGGCCGTTTCAGGCCACTTCGGTTTAGCTGGTGAAGAGGAGGCTGGGTCCACAACTCTACATCTCCGGTAAGTTTCCTTATCGGATTTGGTTTGGACTTTTCCCTTTTCGCTCGCTGCTACTTAGGGAATCTCGTTTGGTTTCTTTTCCTCCCCCTACTAAGATGTTTCCGTTCGGGGGGTTCCCGCTTCCATATGGAAGCGCCACAAATTCCGAAGAACTCGCAGCAGGAGGTCCCATTCGGGCATCCTCGGTTCTACAGCTGCATGCGCTTACCCGAGGCGTTTCGCCGCTTGCCGCGCCCTTCTTCAGCTCTCAAGCCTGGCCATTCCCCAGACGGCGTAGCGTGTCGAGCCTACTTGTTTAGGTTGGCATCTGTTTGGCGTTGAGAAGTCAGTCAGCTGTCTATGTTAATGCGTTGGACTCTGCATGGTGTTCATTGCGAGCGAGAAAAGCTCACTCCACCCTTCATCCTTTGACTGTGGATTCAAGGATTGCATTTTGAATGGAGTGTTTTATGGCGTCATCTTTATCGCCAATTTTAATTCAAGGCTTAGTTTACAGATATAAATCTTACTGCGGCTCCTAATAAAGGTTTGACTGTGTAATACGGGTTTCAAACACGATTTTTTTAATGGTCAATAAGCGTTCAAAAATCTTAGTTTAGATTTTTCATGGTCTTTAGAAAAAGGTCTTCTAGGTTGAGGTTGTAGGGTTATAGCTGAAGGTTTCTCAGCGTCTGACAACGATGTTAGTATCATTTCAGCCGTTGATAAATCTAAATGTAAGTAAAAACTTGTCAAAGTGAAGGCTAAGACTCTGGAAAAGAAAAAGAGTCAGGTTCTGACCGCTGCGTTCTCCAACGCAGCAACGCCTGGTAGTTCTTCGCCCATCAAGAACTCTATTAGGGCGCCTCCTGCTGTGCTAACATAGCCCATTTTGCTTGCTAATCCTAGTCCTTCGACAGCGGCTACAGTGTGTCCTCCGCCAATCAGTGAAAACGCATTAGAAGCGGCTATTGCCTCTAAAACTTCTTTGGTGCCAGCAAGAAACTCTTTCTTTTCAAATACACCTAAAGGTCCGCTGATTACAATGGATTTAGCATCGCTTATTATACTAGCATATTCTTGTGCTGTTCTGGTTCCTATGTCGAATATATAATAATCTGTTGGAAGCTCTTCGACCGCTATCTCCTTCCTTTTTTCTTCAACTTCCACAGCCAGGTCAATTGGAACCTCGATTTTCCTTGGATACTCCTTCATCAGTTCCCGTATACCTGACACCAAGCCCATTAGTTCCTTCTTTTCCAAAAGCTCCATGTTAGGCTTTCCCAAGTTAACGCCTTTTGCAGCCAAAAAAAGGTGACCAGCGATGCCTCCAGTTAATATGTGATCGGCAATGTTATTCTTCAAGGTGTATTGCGAAATTCTCAGTGCATCATCTGCTTTAGCCCCACCCAAAATATAAACACATGGCTTTTCAGGTGCGTGCAAAACCTTTCCAAGAGCTCTGAGTTCTCTTTCCATTATGCGCCCAGCAACGCTTGGCAAAACAGCAGTGAAGCCTACAACTGAAACATGAGCCCGGTGAGCGGCAGCAAATGCATCATTCACAAAAATGTCAGCCAACGGAGCTAGCTTTTGCACAAACTCCGTTTTGGCATGGTCTTCCGGAGTTCCTTTCTTCCGTTCACCAGCGTAGGTTCTAACATTATCCAAAACCAGAATTTCGCCATCTTTGAGTTCTCTAATGGCTTGTTGAGCTTTTTCACCGAACACATCATTCACGTATTTCACAGGTTTGTCGAGAATCTTGCTCAATTTTTCTGCATGCTGCTGAAGTGGGATAAAGTCGGGTTCTCCTGGTCTGCCCTGATGGGCCAGAATTACGACTTTCGCGTCTTTTTCCATCAACTCTCTAATGGTTGTTTCTGCATGTGATCGAATTCTTGTGTCGTCTAAAACCTTTTTTGTTTGCGGGTCAACCGGAGAGTTGAAGTCTACTCTAACCAGAACTGTCTTGCCTTTGAAATCGAAGTCTGCCATAGTCAATGTTTTTGGCATTCTCCCGTCTCCTTATCACAAAGAACACTCATTGTGGATTCGGAAAGATACCTGTAGCTTGTTGTGTTACTAGCTGGTCATTCTACAGATTTTCTCTATCATCCGCACCATTTTGACTGAGTAGCCCCACTCGTTGTCGTACCATGCCAGCACTTTTACTAAGTCTCCGATGACCATTGTGGAAAGACCATCTACGATTGCAGAGTAAGGATTGTGGATTAAATCCGATGACACCAAGGGCTCTTCACTGTAATCCAAGATTCCCTTCAACTCTTTTTTGGCGGCTTCTTTGAAGGCTGCATTGACTTGCTCCTTTGTGGCTTTCTTTTTCAAGGTAGCTACAAAGTCAACTATGGATACGTCAGGCGTCGGAACGCGCAAGGCTAGTCCGTTCATCCTTCCCTCGAGCTCTGGTAGCGTCAGAGTAGCTGCCACTGCTGCACCAGTGGTTGTCGGTATCATGTTGAAAGCTGCTGATCTGGCTCGACGCAAGTCTTTGTGTTGCATATCGAGGAGCCTCTGGTCGTTTGTGACGGCGTGAATAGTGGTCATGAGTCCTGCTTTGATGCCGAATCTGTCGTTTAGCACCTTAGCCACAGGTGACACGCAATTTGTTGTGCATGAGGCAAGTGAAATTATGTGATGTTTTTTTGGGTTGTATTTGTCGTCGTTTACTCCGTAAACTACGGTTAGATCTGCGCTGGGAGCTGGGCTCATTGGCGCGGAAACCAGCACTTTTTTTGCTCCGGCTTTTAGATGTTTTGCGGCGTCTTCCTTTTTTCTGAATCTTCCTGTTGATTCTACTGCCAAGTAGACGCCCATCTTCTTCCAAGGTAGTTTTGCTGGGTCTGGCTCTGCTAGAACTTTCAATTTCTGTTTTACAACACGACCCTTTTTGATAATTAGAGTGTCTTTCTCGGCTTCCACATCGAAGGGTAGTTTGCCGTGTACCGTGTCGTTTTTTAGGAGGTGTGCGAGGGTCTTGGCGTCAGTTAGGTCGTTAACCACTGCAAAGTCGATTTCAGTTCCAGTTTCCAATGCTGCTCGGTATAAGAGTCTTCCTATTCTGCCGAATCCGTTTATAGCTACTTTTGTTGCCATTTATATATCACCTTTCAACTTTCACAATAAATTGAATCTTTTACTTAAGTAATTTTCTCAGATTTATGTTTTTCACATCGAGCAAGAATCAGAAGGGGCTATTGAAGAAGATGGGTCTGAAGTAGAATTTCTGAAGATGACGCCGTGAGATTTTCTTAAATCCAAAAGACAATTTGCATTAGTATTTCAGCTGTGCATCATGTGGCAGCAGGCTCAAAAGTACAGGAAAGGTGGAATTCGAACCCACCGATCTTGTATGTATCAGCGTCGGAGCTTCTTTAAAGCTACTTCAGCAGCTAACGACAATATTTCCCATGTTTCTGAAAGTGGCGGCGCATAACATGTGTCAGCCTTGGTAAGTTCACGCGCCGTCATCTGTTTCTGAATGCCAATTGATAACGCATTTACACGTGGAGTCACATCTTCACCGCCAACGATTTGCCCACCAATGACTCTCTCTAAGTCTTTTTCGACAACTAACTTGACTCTAATTGGTAGCCCACCTGGAAAATAATGTGCCCTAGTTTTACCGCTGATCATGCCAGTGACAACATCGATTCCAGCTCTTTTAGCTGCGAATTCTGTTACACCTGTAACACCAATCTCAGTATCGAAGAACTTTGTTACTGCCGAACCCAAGCATCCAGGGAAGACGCTGTACCCACCGGCAGCGTTTGTTCCAGCCACTTTGCCTTGTCTAACTGCAACTGTGCCAAGTTGGGGCAGTAATCTTCGTTGGGTGATCCTGTGAAAGCATTCAGTACAATCTCCGGCTGAATAAACGTCTGGGTCGCTTGTCTCCATTTTCTGGTTAACCATTATTCCCCTAGTTGGACCTAATGCTATTCCGGCCTTCCGTGCCAACTCGGTGTTCGCTCTCACTCCAAATGCAGCAATGAAAATGTCAGCTTCTATTTGTTCTCCGCCAGCAACAATTCCCGTGACTTTCTCAACACCAAGAAATTCCTCAACTCCTTTACCAACCATGATGTTTATGCCTTTTTGTTCAAGCATTTTCTGTACGCCTTCGGCCATATCAGCGTCGAGCATTGCTGGCATAATTTGGGGCAACAATTCCACAACTGTAGTCTTCAACCCTCTTTCCTGAAAAGCAACTGCCATTTCAAGTCCGATGAGACCTGCACCCATAACGACTGCTGTTCTCGCCCCGTCCTTTATCATCTGGTCGATTTTTTTTCCGTCTTCGATTGTACGTATTGTCATTAGCCCTTGTTTTTCTCGACCTTTAATGGGGGGTATAAACGGACTGGCGCCTGTAGTGAAGATGAGACTGTCGTATTGAAGGTTTTCAGTTTTGCCTATTTTGTCTTGTGTATCAACGGTCTTAGCTTTCGTGTCAACTTTTGTCACAGTAGTTTCGGTTTGTAGGTTGAATTTCATCATTTTGAAGTACGTAGGCGAAAAGACCATGAGGTCAGAGAAGTTAGGTATGTGTCCGCCGATTACGAATGGTATGCCACATCGGGAGTAAGCCACTTCTTTCTCCATTGTTAGCAGTGTGATTTTTGATTCTCTGTTGGTTTTTCTGGCTGCTGCGGCTGCGTCTACTGCTGCTGCGTGGGCACCGATGATCAGGATTCTTCTAGGCATTTAGTTTGCCCTCTTACTTGAGGAGACTTTTGTGCCATTCAACCGATGCGTTTAGATCCATGAGCGCTTTCAATTCGGCGTCGAGGTTGTTGGGTGCAACTACTATGAGCCATCCCTTGCCGTATGGATCTTCGTTTAGGAGTTCCGGCTTGCTCGCTACTTCTTCGTTGACCTGCTCTATTGTGCCGCTTAAGGGTGCAATAAGATCTGAAACCGCCTTCACGGATTCAAGGCTTCCGAAGGGCTCGTTTTGTGTTATTGCTCCACCCGCGCTAGGGAGTTCAGCGAACACGATTTCACGGAGCTGTTTCTGTGCGTAGTCGGTAATGCCCATCCTTGCTTTTCCGTTTTCTATGCGAACCCAGAAGAATTCTTTGGAGTAGTAGAGTCCTTCAACAATTTCATGGTCGTCTACCTTAACCAAACATTTCACCTCTTTTGAGATAGCATATTAATACAATGACACGTTTTAAAATTAACTATAGCCCTCTTCCAATCAAAGGATTACAAAAATTTCTGCATTCAGCACGCAACAGTCAAAACTCATCCTGCTATATGCTTCAAATACAACATTTAGCAAGACAGAATAAAACGATAATTCTCGCCGGTTTGGGCCGTCAGCGTAACTCTGATTCAATCATCATCTCATGCGAGTTTTAGTCGTCATTCGGCCAATAGTCATTGTTTTAACAGTGAAAGATAAATGTTTTTAGGATGTATTAGAATTGGTGAAAACTTTTGAGAGTGATCGCCGCAGATTCGGGTGCAGCAATTCTTAACAATTTTTTTGAGCCTTTGCAGGTGGTGGCTGTAAGTACTGTTTTAGTGGAACCTCCCTACACGAAGGTTGGTTGTTGTTTGGCTGAGCCTATTTTCGCCGATGTGGAAAAAGGACCCCTGCTGGTTGTTCACGAGTTGGAAATGTGTTGGAAACTCTTAAAAGAGGTAAAAGCTGACGTTGTTCATTTAGACATGTCCTTTAGGGGCATAAGCCTTGAAGAGCTGTCGGTGGTTAATCTCTCTCAAATGCGCATCTCACGCAAAGCAAGGGGACATGTTCTCAAGATTCTCCCAAAAATAAGGAAAATAGCTGCTGACATTAAACGCATATATGAAATAGAAGTTTTAGCCATAGGGAAAGAAAGCGTTCCAGTGAGAATTGCGGAACTATCTTCTGGCGCCTATGCAGTGCTATACTCAGCCGAAAAGACAGTTCAGGAAGGAAACATAATAAGACTGGGCTTACCATCAAGGTGCAATGCAGAAATCGGTGAAAACAGAGTTACATTGCAGTCTTTGATACCCGCAGAACATGACATCACGGGCTCTGCAAAAGACGAGAAAGGAATTTTGAAGAAAGTTGAAATCGAGGAAATGCTTAATCCTCGCGCTCGAGGGTTTCGAGTTTTGAAGATAATTCCGAGAAAGAAATTTTAGCTCTTGCGTTTTCTAACCTTAACAATTTCCAGGCTCATATCAAGCGCCTTTGCGCTGTCGGTTACTTCTCCAAGGCTCATGATGTCAACTCCGGCAGCTGCGAATTCTAGTATGTCTTTTTCGGTGATTCCACCGCTTGACTCAACTATGACTTTGTTTCGAAGCCTCTTCTTTTTCAACAATTCTACTATCTTCTTTGTTTGTTTGGGAGTGAAGTTGTCAAGCATAACGATGTCAACGCCTGCTTTGACCGCTTCTAAAGCATCTTCCATGGTGGAAGCTTCAACCTCAACCTTCTTGGAAAAGGAAATTTTTTCCCTAACCGTCTTCACCGCTGTGTCGACATCTCCAATAATTGCAAAGTGATTATCCTTCACTAAAATCATGTCGTCTAGATGAAGCCTGTGAGTGTCTCCTCCGCCTGTCATCACCGCTTTTTTGTCAAAGTATGAAAGCCCAGGCGCCACTTTCCGAGTGCATGCCACACGAGTCTTATAGCCAGCCTTATGAACTTTTTCCACAAGTCTGCGAGTTGAAGTAGCTATTCCACTCATTCTAGAAAGCAGATTAAGCATGGTTCTCTCGATTGAAAGCAAGGTTCGAGCGTCTCCAACAATTTTAAGTATGTCTGTTTCTGGCTTCACTTCAGACCCGTCAGATACAAGTGGGTTGGCTTGAAGCCCGAAGCTTTCTAGAAAAACTAAGGTTTCTTCAATTCCAGCAATTATTCCATGCTCTTTAACTAGAATTCTTGCTTCTGCAATTGTTCCAGATGGAACAGTGAGCAATGTTGTTATGTCGCCTTGACCTACATCTTCTTCTACGAACCTGCGGAATTTTTCCTCCAAAACCTTTTTAGGAATCACATAGGGTCCCACCGATTTCTTTACGTGTTATATTGCCATTTGGGGATTTTTCCTCAAAAATGATGGCTTGAAAAGTGTAAACTTTTGTTCCGTCTAACAGCCAAGAGTCTGGGGGTAAACCAGCTTTCATGCAGCATTGGCAGAGAAATGTTTCTTCGTCCCATTTCCATTCAACCGGCACCTGCGGAAGCAACAAGCCCTTGGAGAAGTTTCTTTCCACTATTAGTCCGTCTCGTCCAACTTTGATCTCTGAGCAATACTCCTCTGGATTTTGCACTTCAACTTGTTGAGGCGGTGTAAGCACGCTGACTTCGAAAACAACATGGCTAAGTTCGTCTGGTAAGAGAGGTGGAAAACGCGGGTCTTGCGTTGCCGAACTTATGGCTGACTCGATAACCGCTTGGACAAGTAGCGTGGTTGGATAGGGAAAACCGATGCAGCCTCTCAGTTCCTTTTTCTCATGGTCAACCTTGTTGATGGTAACAAAAACTCCACAGCGCTCTTTCAGTTTCGAAGAAACATTTGTAGGTAAATTCGAGATTTTTCCGTTTTTTAGATAGTTTTCCACAGCTCGACGTGCAAGCTTAACGAGAAACTTCCCTTCTTCAAAGGTTAACTGAAATCGCATAGGCCTGCCTCTGCTAATCGAAATTGAACTATATTTATTAAGAATTTGGACTTAGGCTTATTATTTTTGTCGAAACCAGAATTAAGCTAGCTCTTGCTGTAGTGTTAGAATTTTATGGATTCTTCTTGCATTCCTTTTTTTGTGATGATAAAGAGGTCTACGCCGTCTCCGCTCATCACGTCTCGGCTTATCGCTGACTTTATAGCTCTTATTACGAGGTCCTTTGCCTCGCTTGTTTCTATTCCATCCTTGTATCCCTGCTCTAAAACGCCAATAGCAATTTCTGCCCCAGAACCCACAGCCGCGTACTTGTCAGGCATAACCGAACCCAAAACATCAAGCACATATAGCGAGGGACCTTCGTCGTCCATGCCGCCAACAATGGTTTGAGTTATTAACGGAACCAACCGTCGACCAAAGAGAAGGTTGGACATAACCTTCGCTGCAGATCTCACAGACATCAAGCGCCCAACATCCATTCTAAACAAATTCGCATAGGCTCCAACCTCTCGCACAAGAACCTGCATGTCCGAAACTAAACCTGCACAGGCTGCGCCGATACGGTCCGTAAGCCTAAAAACTTTCTTGCCAACGCGGCTCATCACCATATAGCCATAGGAAACCCTCTTCTCAGAAGCAAGTATTACACCATCGGAACACACCAAACCTATTGTAGTGGCGCCGGGAATAAACATATAAGGCGATTGCTGGGCTTTCTCCAAAGCATATTCCACTCCTAGTTTCAAGCATTATACACTGGGAGACTATTAAACTTAATCATCAGCCTTTGAAGCTTAACGTTGTTGAGATGACATGGCTTTGCTAACAAAGTCATATTAGAAATCTGGAATGTAAGCAGTAAATGAGGAGTTTGCATGATTCACAGTTACTGCAAACATACAGATGAGATGTGATCTGCAACAGCCATTGAAAACGAAATGATAATCGCCACAGCCTTCACACCAAACGAAAACGCCGCTTTAAAGCATCTGTCAAAAAGCCTTCCTTATAACGCGTCTTTTAAGATGGCAAAGAAACCAACTCGACTTTCCAAAAAGGTCCTGTCGACCTTAAAGTCAATTTTTGATGGAAAAAATGCCTCTTCTAAGTTCGAGTTGAAACTGAGATATTTGTCCGATTATGCTCAGAAAGTGCTCAGATGCGTATCCATGATCCCAGTTGGCCACGTAACCACATACGGCGAAATAGCAAAGAATATGGGTGGCAGCCCCAGGCTGTGGGACGAGCTGTGGCGACCAATCCCTTTCCTCCTCTTGTTCCATGCCACTGTATTGTGCGGTCGGACTTCACTTTGGGAGACTTTGGAGGGGGCATANTGATGAAGTGGGCAATTCTTCAGAGAGAAGATCGAGGCTACCAAAAAAGGCATAAAACTCAAAGTGAATGGCAAAAGCTTATCTCCTTTCGCAATCATTTTCCTTCAAAAGGACTGAAAAAAGCGGAGTCTTGAATGGAGAAAGCTTGTTATGGTGAAACGTGGTCTCTTCGTTGGTAGGTTTCAGCCAATCCATAAAGGACATATGAAAGCCATAAGCGACATTCTGAAACAAGTAGACGAACTAGCAATTGTAATCGGCAGTGCTCAGTATAGCCACAGAACAGATAATCCGTTCACAGCAGGCGAACGCATAACAATGATACACAAAGCCATAGAAAGCGATGACATTCCCCTAACGCGTTGCTGGATTATACCCGTACCCGACATTCACATACACATGATATGGGTTGCAGAAGTAACGGGCTACACGCCGAAATTCGACATCGTATTCACAAACGAGCCTGTCACTCGAAGATTGTTCACTGAAGTCGGCTTCAAAGTCAAGCCTGTGCCGTTTCATAAGCGAAAAATCTACTCAGCCACAGAAATCCGAGAGCGCATGCTAAAAAACAAAGGCTGGGAAGAGCTGGTTCCTGAAAGTGTGGCACAGTTTATCAAAGAAATCCAAGGTATAGAAAGAATTCAAGACTTAGCTAGAACCGACAAGGTTTGACGCCACAATGAGTTAAGAAAGAGAGAGCTGAACGGTTTCTCCGAGTTCCAATTTGAACTTTCTCGCCGCGTTTCCTTGATTAACAGAAATCTCAAGAAAACTGTGGCTTCCAATTATGGCCAGGGGTTGCTTTGTTCTGACTTCGCCATAGACTCTGCAAAGTTTCAGCGTTATTATGTCTTCTTCAAGTTTGACGTAGAGAATATCGCCCTCTTTTATGCCTATCTTCTTCAGATCCTTCGTAGAAACGTTTGTAATGACATTGCCAAAGTCGTCTATGTGTAGGACTTCTCCGAACAACATGTTTTGCCTTATACTTGGCTTCGCAAATCTAGGTACAACGTAGTCATTGATTTCTGGACCAGATTCTAACGGAGCATGACCTTTTGCTAGGTGGGCTGCGGTTGGAGCGAAGATGTCTCTTCCATGGAAGGTTCTGGAGACTTGCGGCAACATAAATTGTTTGTTTTTTACGTGATAAACATGTTTTATACTTTGTCTTTGCGCCGAAAGCATTAGAAGCCCGTTGTCTGGTCCAACATAAAATGCACGCTTGGTTACTACGAGGATAGGACGCCTCTTTGTTCCAACGCCTGGATCTACAACAGCCACGTGAATTGTTTCTTTAGGAAAATATGAGGCGGCAGAAGCCAGCACAAAAGCCCCCATTCGAATGTTAAACTTTTCAATATCATGGGTTATGTCAACTATACACGCTTCAGGGCAGATACGAAGAATCACCGCTTTCATTTCCGCCACATAAGGATCTGTCAAACCAAAATCAGAAAGCAGCGAAATAATTGCCATGTTTTCTCCCCATAAGATTTAATAAAAGAGTGACTTTATGCTTAAGTCTACCCTTCAACGGAGAGATGTTAACTTGAAAGAAGAAAGACAACTAATAATGTTGCCTGGGCCGACTAATGTTCCTGACCGAGTTATGCGCGCTATGATGAAACCCATCATCAACCATAGAGGACCAGAATTTGAAATTCTCTACGACGCAATCGTGAATAATCTAAGATATGTTTTCCAAACCAAAAATGAAGCCTTTGTTTTAACTTCTTCTGGTACTGGCAGTATAGAATGCGCCTTTAGCAATGTAGTAGAATCAGGCGACAAGGTTGTTGTTCCAGTTTTCGGCTTTTTCAGCGAAAAACTAAAAGAACAAGTAATTCGCCAAGGCGCCAAAGTCATTGAAGTTCCAGTAGAATGGGGCGATGCACCTTCAGCGGAGCAAGTAGAGCAGGTCATGAAACGAGAAAGCAACGTTAAGGCGTTAGCCCTGGTTTACAATGAGACCTCCACTGGCGCAACAGTACGTGATATACCCGAAATCGGTAAGATAACGGAAGAGAACAATGTTCTCTTGATTGTTGACGCCATTTCTATCCTAGGAGGAGACAAGCTGCCAGTTGATGACTGGAACATTGACATCTGCGTCGCTGGAAGCCAGAAATGCCTAGCATGTCCGCCGGGGGTATCGGTGATTTCAGTTAGCGACAAAGCTTGGGAAGCCATAAAGAAGAAGAACCGACCTTATTATTTCGATTTGACAATGACCCGAGAGCACAGCGCTAGAAAGGCAACCCCGTTCACACCCGCATTACCAGTTTTCTACGCTTTTGACGAAGCCTTAAGAATTATTCGAGAAGAAGGCTTAGAAAACAGGTTTAAACGACATGCAACGTGTGCAGAGGCGTTCTATAACGGGTTCGAGGCTTTGAAGTTTACGATTTATCCAAAACGTGATGTTCGTTCTAACACGGTGATTGCCGTTAACGTACCTTCCAAAGTCAATTGCGACAGAGCTAGACAGATTATGCGAGAACGCTACAAGGTGATAACAGCCAGCGGCCTGGGCAAGCTTAGGGAGCTGGTTTTCCGAATTGGATGCATGGGAATCATCTCAGAAGCAGAGACTCTTGCAACAATTAATGCGTTTGAAAACACTTTGGCTGACTTAAACTTTCCAGTTGACTTCGGAGCTGGAATCGAAGCGGCTCGAAAGGTCTTCTCATAATTGTTAGTAGCAAAATAACATAGTCTTAAAGAATCCTTAAGACATTTTATGGTGTTGTCAGATTCTCGTCTCTAGCTATGTGGGAAAACTGTTGCAGCAAAGCGAAGTTGTGTCCTTAAAGCGGCTTCTTGAAAAAAAATATGTTGAAATTTTATGTTATCCACGTTATGAACTAAAAGAGGCTGAAAAACGTCTTCGAGAACTGAAAAAACTTAGCGTCAAAGCATTGGAATTTGCTGGAGAGAAGAAGGCATTTGATGTATGCGTTTTAGGCAAGGGTTACGTTGGCATTGTAGTAACAGCTTACACGGACACAAAGAAGGCCGCTTTAAAAATTCGTAGAGTAGACGCTGACCGTGCTGGAATGCAACACGAGGCTGAAATGTTAAAGAGAGCAAATGATGCAGGTATTGGACCAAAACTACTCGGTGTCACTGACAACTTTCTTCTAATGGAGTTCATTGAAGGAACTCTACTTCCAAAATGGATTGTAACTCTGAAACGACTTGGGAGAAAAGCTAGAACTAATAAAGTTTTGCTGGATGTTTTGGAACAATGCTGGCAGCTAGATAGAGTAGGCTTAGACCATGGAGAACTAAGCCACGCGCCCAAGCATATTATCGTTGGTACTAATGACACACCTTACATAGTGGATTTTGAAACCGCTAGCATCAACCGAAAAGCCTCAAATGTGACGTCTGTCTGCCAATACCTCTTCATAGGAAGCCAACTGGCAAGGACAATGAAAAAGAAGCAGGGAACTGTTGAAACCAAAACATTGATACATACCTTAAAAGCCTACAAACAAAGACAGACAAGAGAAAACTTTGAAGAAGTTCTAGTTGCATGTGGCTTAAAACGTCAAGTCAACTAAGAAAATCAAAGTAGGTTTTAACTTTGCCACTAACCTTCTTGAAGTTCCATGCTTTCTGAAATCTCATTGCAAACATCATTAACGTCAAACCGAAACCAGAAGAAACAGCAAAAACACAAACTAGGCTGGTAAATTGAAACTCTTACTTATCCCTTCCTGAGCGCCTCTTTTTCCTCCTCTAATGTTAATGCCTCTAAGACGAGGAAAATATCCTTTCCTTCTTGGACCAGTCGCCACGTGCGCCCGCCTAGACGGTTCATTCTAGCCAGCTTACGCATGGGCAAACTTTCTATGCGGCTTCGAGTTTTGATGTAGTCTTTGTTGCCAACGCGTTGAACATAACCTGCTCTACTAATTTTCATTCTAATTTTTTCCGGCATCTTAAGAACCAGCCCAAAATATGAGTGTACAGCTACATTATATATACTTTCGATTTAGACAGAACAATTGGCTCTGAGATAGGGCATAGGAATTAGGCGAAAGCGCAACGTAGAGGAAGGAATTAGAGCTTTATCTTAATTGGTTCACGCAAGAAATTTAGTGTTTCTTCGTCTAATGCCTTCATTATGTCTTCGTCGCTTTCTCCGCGGCTTATGTTTACTTTCCTTTCTGTTGGTTCAATATGACTTACGTTGACTCGTCTGCGCTTGACATTGTTTACTTGTTTTGGTCCAGTTATTAGAATGAAATTTTTGTCAATAACATCTACGATAATACATTTATTTCCTGCTTCTCGTCCGGTGATTTTTACGCATATTCTTCCTGCTTCAACAACTGGCAACTCACGTCCTCCTTCACTGTTTCTGGAGCATAACAAATCTACCATACACACTTATAACCTCATCTACTTTAGATTTGAGGTTTTTTTCCTAAGACTAAGCGGTCAACCACCAAACATAAAGTTTTGAAAACTTCTTCAGCATCCAGGTGGTCCACATCGAGAACTAGGTTGAAGGGTGAAAAGTCTTCTCCCAGTTTAAAGCCGTAAACGTCATAATAGATTCTTCGGGTTTTCTCGTCTTTCTCCTTGATAGCTTTGAGTGCTTCCTTAAGGCTTATGTCATCACGTTCTGCTAGTCTGTAGGCTCTTACCTTGGGTGAAGCTTCAAACCAGATTTTGAAGCCTCCTTTAAACAGCCATGGCATGGTCCAGCTGTCTAGGACAATATTTCCACGTTTTGCCCATTTTAGGAGTTGCTCATCAACCTGTTTGTCAAGCTTATGGTCTTTGAGGCGGTGCTCCAGAAACTTTACGCCCTCACTTGTTTCCCACCAGCCTCTTCTATGTTGTTTGTATCCTATTTTTATGGCTAACTCTTTAAGTGCCATTCCACCAGACAAGTATTTTAGACCGTATTTTCCTGCTAGGCGTTTTGCTGCTGTGCTTTTTCCACATCCCGCTAGTCCGGCTATGCAGATTACAATTTTTCTCTTCTTCTCTCGGCTCATGTCGGTCGCTCTCTAACCGCATGCTTAAGCAGATCTTGAAGACATACGTGGCAGAGCTGTCCACCATACATGCGCTGTATTCTCTTTTGGCTGGCTGTCAACTTACCCATTTTAGATTTCAATAACCTGGGGACACCAGACAAAACCCGATTGCATCGAGCGCAGTGAGAAGCCTTAACCTTTTCCTTTTTGTAATGTATCGTAGCGCCACCGCCAGGCAACCGCTTCGGAGAGCGTTTTCTGCTTCTTGTACGTTGAGAAGGTCTAGGCATTTCATTCAGTTGCTCCTACGGATACCCCTAAAGCTTTCATGATTAGGTTTCCAGAGGTAAAGGAGCAGAGTAAATACCACCAAATCAGTGGTAATCCACCTAACCCTGGAATATAGGCAACAGTTGTTTCGCCAAAGGATCCAATCAAAAGCTGCCATATGAGAAGAAAAGGAATCATGAAGATGAGGGAAACTTTCATCGATTGCCACATCATCTTCGACTGAAGCTGCAGAATGTGGCGCTCCTTCTTCTTTACCTTTGCAAGAAGTTTTTTGTCACCGTTTTTTCTAGCCTTCTTGAAATCCTCGTTCCATTGGGCAACTTCTTTTTTCCAAGCGTTTAACTGCTCTCTGTTCGTAAGCAATCTGTTGGCTGAAGCCGTGAGGAAAGAGAGTGACATTGAGAGCAGTAGGATGAATAATGTGGAGTTGGGAGTTTGCAGCAACCATTCGGGAAGTGTGGGAAGCATGATTTTGCTCTCCTATCAAATTGCTTCTAAGACTATTTTTGCCTCCTTGCTTGTTTGCATCTCGACATTTAATCATTTTCGTAGATGTATAAAGTACTTTTCCATCTACTATATGAGTGTTAAGTCAGCCTCCGAAGAAACGGCGTATGGCGGGATACATCTCTGCAACGCGCTCTTGCATCAGAATTTGATAATACTGATAAAGAATTCCAACTGAAAGCAGAATGCCCATTCCAGTTCCAAATACACCAAAGAAGTCTGCGACCGCCGCGATGAGTCCGACTAAGGCACCTCCTAAAACTGTAACTGTTGGAATATAACGCTTCAAAACCATTTCAATTGGCTTTCCAGACCTTCTGAACCCGGGAATCTGCATGCCCGCGTCCACAAGTTGCTTGGCCACGGTGGAAGGGCCGAGTCCTCCGACTTCAAGCCAGGTCAAAGAGAAAACAATGCAGAACCCAACCATTATACCAGCGAAGACTAAAGCCCGTAGAGGACTGGCTATTACATCAGAGATGCTTCGAGGTGCAATTACGTAATAGACTAGACCTCCTACAGGCGTTGCTCCTTGCCCTTCTGTTCCCGGGACGTACATGCCGATAAGGTTTAGCCAGAAGTTGGTGTTTGTTTGATTGTAGTTGCTCCAAAGAAGCTGAGATATGAAATAGACGTTGGCGAACAAGGCTGAGGCGAATATTACAGGCAAGTTGGAAACGTAAAGCAGTTTGATTGGATAGCGTCCCCTGTATCCGCGGTAGCTTGCATGGGAAATTGGAAGTTCAACTCGTATACCTTCAAAGTAGATTACAATTAAGAAAACAGTGATTGTCGTGAACAAGCCGAGCAAGGCTGGAAGATGACTTGGAGTTCTAACAAAAGCATTTTGCAATGTAAGTAGTCCATTTAAAGCACTATAAATCAATGCAGGTATAGCTCCGTAATAGTTAGGAGGACTCTCGCCTGGTGCTGGAAATATTGGAGATAAAGTGTCCCATAAGACGCTTTGAGCTACTCCTGCCAAGATGAACAAGCTGATGCCACTTCCGAATCCCCATCCCTTTTGAATCATTTCGTCTAACAGTATAAGCACTAAACCAGCGATCATAAGCTGAACGAAAACAAAGATTGCTGCTCTTGGATCTAAGGCGCCATAGACTCCGCCAATGATGTAAGCTGATGCTTGAACACCGATCAAGACGAAGGAAAAGAACTTGCTTGCTACTGTAAAGAGTTCTCTATCCTTAGGATCAGAGAAGTTGCAGCCTATCATTCCGGAGCCAGCGAGTAATTGCAGGATAAGTCCAGCTGTGACGATTGGTCCGATTCCAAGTTCCATTAATGTGCCTCTTTGAGAGGCAAAAATTACACGGAGATATTGGAATGGGTCTCCTTCTGCACCTGCCTCTATTCCGTAAAGGGGGACCACGGTCATTACGAGGTAGAGAACAAGCGCGAGGCCTGTCCAAAACAGTTTTTCGTTGAAACCCACTCTACGCTCGGGACGTTTTACTTCGAGCATAACTCTTGAAAACGGTTCGAAAACTGAGAGGAATCTTCCAGCCATTCCTTGCGCTTCTCCTCACTTATAAAGGCAAATTTGTGTTCTCGGTAATTAATTTTATTGGAATTCTATTCCTCCGATTTTGTTTGCTTCTGTCCCTGGAAAATTTGACCGCCAGCATCTTTTACTTTTCGAGCAGCACTTTCAGAATAAGACGGAACCTTCACTGTTATAGCCTGGGTTATTTTTCCAGCTCCAAGAAGCTTTTGATATCCCAGTTTTTCAAGATCTAGGAAAGCTTTGCCGCTCTTCTTCTGCAGTTGTTTTTCTATGCTCAGCTTATCCAAAAGCTCGTCGAGTTGTCCTACGTTGATTATGTTGATTTCGCCTTTGAGGCTTTTTGCTGATGTAAAGCCTTTTTTCCCGAAGTATTTTGGTTCATGCTTTATCACATATGTCCATAAATGTTTATGGCGTCCGACTTTTCGACCGCCCTTGACGCCCGCTTTTCGATGTTGCCCTACTTGACCCCATCCGTGTGTGCGGGAGCCACGCTTCTTTCTGGTTTTTCGTAATTTATGAGGAGTCATCATGCTTCACTGTTTGCTCTAGAGATTACAAAGGGTTCCTTTTTTACTTTGTTCCTTGAACTAGCTCCGACTGAGCCTTTTCCATAGTAATCTTAAAATTCGCATGCATTAAATAGGGATTGGAGAGTTGACCGTTGCCAAAGTTACTAGTAGTGTATGATAGCCAAACAGGGAACACAGAGGAAATGGCAAAGGCAGTGGTTGAAGGCGCTAAGTCTGTACAAAATGTTGAGGTTGTCTTGGAATATCATGTGCGACCCAAAGAGTTGGAAGAGGCTTCTGCAATAATTTTCGGCTCCCCAACGTATCATCATGACATGACTTTGCCAATTAAGCACATTTTGGAAGAGGCGGCTAAAGCTAATATTCAGTTGCAAGGCAAAATTGGAGCGGCTTTCGGCTCTTATGGTTGGAGTGGTGAAGCTTCAAAGCTGATTTTGGAAGTGCTAAAGAATAAGTTTGGCATGAGAACAATAGGCTCAGCACTGGCGATACTGTATACCCCAGACAACAACGGGCTGGAGCAATGCCGGAATCTGGGTAAAACCGTGGCTGAAGAAATCGTTAGCATGTAGATTGACGGTGCCTCTTGATGGGAAAGGAACTGAGAAATGACTGAAAAGACAGGCAAGGCAAGATTTTCTGAGGCTGAGATGCTGGAAAAAGTCTGCAAGGAGATACAAGAAAAAGGAAAGATTACTGACGCTCACATTAGCAAGTTTTCTTCAACTTTTGGTCAAAGATCAGAAAAGGCTTTAGAAGCATTAAGAGAGCGTAGAGTTAAAAAGTATGTGTTTAAACCAAGCGGCAGAATAGTATGGATTGTGGTGGGCAAAGAAAAGGAATATCTTGTCATGCCAGCCGCTGAATACTGCACTTGCGACGACTTCTACTTCCAGTTTCATCAAGGCCACTTGTGTTATCATATAATTGCCCAGAAACTGGCTGAAGCAACAGGCAAATTCGATTTAATTGAAGACGACGACCAGCTGTTTGACATCCTAATAAAAGAATGGAAATCCACAGAAGTGAGAGTTTCAAAAAAGCATGAATCAGCTGCAGAAGAAAGCACAACTTAAATAACCATGAATCTTCAAAATAGGAAGAAACCAGAAGGAGAGGCTCATGGACCCAGGAATATTCTTCGAAACAGTTTTCATAACAATTCTGATAGTTTTAACCTTTATCGCAATAATCCTAGCCTTCCTCTACATGACATTCACAAGAGAAGAAACCGAAACAAGCTGAAACTAACCCAATCTTCCTAAGTAAAAAATGAAAGCAATAATCTTATGGAATGTTGTTGGTGCCGGGGGCGGGATTCGAACTCGCGACTTCTGGGCGTGGCCCCTTTTATCACGCACTCCAGATTATGAGTCTGGCGCCCAAACCAGGCTAGGCTACCCCGGCTGCTAAATTCTTTGCTGTTTTTACTAATAAAGATTAAATTCAATCTTCTCTGATTCTCATGTAGTTCGTGTGTCTGTTTGTGCACTTTTATGTACCAACAGTTGATATCCCTACTACCACAAAATAATGGCTTTTATTGTTATGGTATCATTAGAAATATTTTGGATTTACTCAAATGAGAAAAAGAATGATATAGAACTGCGAGGGCACCACTTCAATCGTTCTTGAATCAAGTTATGTATGGCAAATTTAGAGGTGTGCTATTCTCTGCGCATTCTCGATGCTTTTTGGCTGCGAACTCTATTGCTTGTTGCAGGTAATCCTTTGGCAGCACGCCTACAACTTCTTGAACGGGCCTTCCTTGACAGAAGAACTTCAAAGTGGGTGTACCCATTATACCATATCTAGCAGCAAGCTCTTGGTTTTCCTCACTTTCCAAAACGTTAAATTTTGCGAATCTCAGTTTGCCTGCATACTCCTTGGAGAGTTTACTGTAAACTGGCTCAAACGTCTTGCAATGGGGGCATTCACGGTGCCAGAACTCAACCAAAACCAGCTTCTTTGATTCTAGAATCTCCTCTTCCCAATTAGCAGCGTTTACCTCCACTATTTTTTTGGACATTTCGGTCACCGGATTCCTTGCAAATACAAGTTAACGATACAGATATTTGAACCTATTCCAGCGCCCGCATGAACATAAAGAATTTCATAATCGCTAAAGCTAAAACTGGTACTGCGAACACACATAGTTGAATGGAGCGAAATTTATGGCAAGAGCGAACTTGAAGGTGATAACGAAGAAAACCGTCTCAGTGGATGAATATATCAATGAAATGGCAGAACCTTTCAAAAAGAGGTTCTTAGAAAGAAAACAAACTTACCACCTGAATGAAGAAGCAGTTCGGGAGTTAAGAGGCTACGTGAAAGATGTGGTGATTGTGGTTTTCGCGGCTAAATGGTGTAAGGACTGTGCCGTTAATGTGCCAGTTTTAGCTATACTTGCCGAGAATACAGGCATAAATGTGAGGGTTTTCCGCGGTCTCAAAACAGACCCCTTGAACCCCAAAGAAAGATGGAGAATCCCACCATCTCCGCCAGAAGTGAAAACGTTTAATGTTCAGAAGACCCCCCACATTATCGTATTTGACAAGCAAGGAAAACAGCTCGGAACAATCATTGAAAACCCGAAACCAGATAACATGTTGGAAGAAGAAATAATTCACATAATTCAGCAGGCATAGCATGTTACAGCGTGTTACTCAAACTTTTTTTCTGCCAAACAACAAACGCGCGTAAGTTGAAACTTAAATCTCTTCTCCGCGATTAGTCTAGGTGTGTTTGACTTGCAGGAAATAGGTGCTGATGAAACCGAGTCAATGTACACGATTGATACTGAGCTTTCCCGCGGAAACCTGAAATTTCTTCCAGAATATCTGAGACGTCACTACGTGCTTCAGCACGAAAAATACAGAGCTTTCAGAAATATACGCATAATCGCTGAAAACGGGAGGCACCTTCTTTCCTACAGAGTTTTGGTTCCCAAATCAAATCGGCATGTGGATGTTACGGTTGATGCCAGTGTTCCGATAGGAGTAACTATGAAACTCAGTAGCCTTGGTGTCTCAAAATCTTTTCTGGACGAACTCTATGAGGATCTATTTCTCATAGTCCAATTGTTTGAAGAGGAAACCCGCAAAACCACATTATACCTTGCTTTTATGCCAGGGGAAAAAATAGTTCCTGAAAGGGAGAAAGCAGGGTTGCCTGTAAGAATCTTCACCGACTCCATGTTGCCCCTCTTCATTGCCTTAATGGCCTTAACCTTTCTATTTTTCTGGATATTTGGATGGTACGCGCCCCTAATTTTTGTCGGTCTCTCGTTTGTTTTGGCGCTCTTTTCTGGAAAGGTGATAGCCAGAAGTGGCAACTGGAGAATCACTAAAGACCAACCTGAGATACACCTCTTACAATACCATTTTTCACCTGACGAATTCGAAGATTTTCGTAAAAAACATGCCAAAAAAATCCCTAAAATCAGAAAAGGAATCTATGAGGCCACAATCGCCGCTGAAAAGCCCATCGACTGCGAAACGGCTGGCGGTGTTTTCGCAAACTATGGCATAGATTGTAAACCCGAAGATTTCTCCGTGAAGAAGGTGAACCTCTTCGAGATTGTAAAGAAAGCATCGAATAGTTTTGGTCTCCCTATGCCAAAAATCGTAGTGGCCAACACGATCATTCCAAACGCTGCAGCCGCAGGCCCAAGCACTGGACTAGGAACTATACTGGTTACAACTGGGATCCTTACACAGCTTGAGGAAGACGAATTGTTAAGCGTCGTCGGTCATGAGCTGAGTCATCTGAAGGCCCATGATCCCCTAGTAATGTTTTCACTATCTAGCGCAGAATTTCTGTTACGCTTCTACGTGTTCTGGTCTTACCTATTCTTCTTCGGTATCTATTCCTTTTGGCTCTACTTCATAGTAGCGATAGGACTCATCTACTTCTTCGGAAAGTTCTTGGAAAGCAGAGCTGACCTAGATTCCGCCAAAATGATCGGGCAGCCAAAAGTGATGGCAGAAGCTCTGAGAAAGATCGCCTTCAGAAGACTTTTTCCTCTCTATAAGAGGGAACCCGCTTTTCGAGGCTACCGCAGGTCTGAATGGCTTCGGTTTGACCCACATCCCCCTACTTACTTCAGAATTGCTCAGCTTGAAAGCCTCCACGAACCTGAGAAAATCAAACATACGTTTCTCAAATCCATAAAAGAGGCTCTCAAAGGTTTTCTTCGAGCATAACCTTACCTGAATTCCAACAGGGAGCGGTAATCGAGTTATTGGTTTTCTGAAATTAAATGAAGGATTAATACGTACACAAGTGAATAATATTCTGGCTTCTTATACTTAGTTCTCTATTGGTGGTTATGGGGCTAACGTGTAAGATCTTTTGATTATGAGTTGTATGTTCTTGTGATGTTTCTTTTCGTCTTCGACGATGTGTGTTAACAACAGTTTTATGGCTTCATCCTCGGTCTCGCCTATCGTCTTCTCCACATCCTTCAGCATATCTTCTTCCAGTTTGATGTGTCTTTCGAGTTCTTTCTTCACAACCAGCATGTCAACGTAACTCTCGATTCTTGCATCCCACAGCTTCGCTGGCTTAATTCCTTCAGTCACGTTTAATATTTCTTGACAGATATTGGCATGCTTTGCAGAATCAAGGCGTAACTCAGCTAGGAGTAGTCTTGCAGCCGCATTGTGAACTTTTTCCTCTAAGGCCTTAACAGCCTTCACCATGCTTTTCTCAGCTTTCTTTTGCTTCTGAATCAATTCGGCAACCGATTTCTTTGTATGCATAATTCTCTTCTCCGCGAAATGACCAAACCTCGACTATGTACCTGCACACATTTAAGCTTATGTTGCTGTTATGCCACAGCCACATATACTTAAAGATGTAATCTTACACTTTCTTATTGGCGCGTGTGTTTGATATGAAAGAATATGATCTGATATCAATAGGCACAGGTTCAGCGATGAACATTATAGAGGTTATGATTCAAGAGAATCCGAGGATGAAAGTTGCTGTTATAGACAAGGATGAACCGGGCGGCATTTGTCTAACCCGAGGTTGTATACCTTCTAAGATGCTACTGTATCCTGCTGAATTAGTGAGAACAATCGAGAGGGCAGGAGAATTCGGCATAGAAGTTGACATCAGGAAGACAAGTTTTGAAACGGTCATGGAAAGGATGAGGACCATTATCTATAAGGACATAAACATGATACGTCAGGGGCTTTCCCAGTCTGAAAACATAGATTACTATCCGGCTGTAGCCGAATTTGTCAGCCCATACACACTGAAGGTTGGTGATGAGACAATGACTTCGAAGATGATTTTTCTGTGCACAGGATCAAAGCCCATAATACCTCCGATAAAAGGGCTGAAGGAAGTAGGTTATCTTACATCCGACACAGTTCTCCGGATGAATCGACTACCTGAGAGCATTGCCATGGTGGGCGGGGGCTACATAGCTGCGGAATATGGGCATTTCTTTTCAGCAATGGGATCAAAAGTCACCATAATTGGCAGGAATCCCCAGTTTCTCAAACAAGAAGAACCAGAGGTGTCGGCACTGGGTAAGAAAGAGTTGGAAAAGGACATGACTATTCTTACTAACCATGAGGTGCGTGAGGCAGAAAAAACTTCGACAGGCAAGAAGAGGCTTATCGCTGTTAACAGGGAGAATGAAGAGGAGACGGTGATATCGGCTGACGAAATACTAATAGCAACCGGAAGAGGTCCGAACACAGATGTACTTCATCCTGAAAGAGGGGGAATAGATACAGACGAAAGGGGATGGATTATCGTTAATGAGTACTTGGAGACCTCGCAACCAAACGTTTGGGCTTTGGGGGACGCTAACGGCAGACACCTCTTCAAGCATGTAGCAAACTACGAATCTCTAGTCGTCTACTACAATGCCGTACTGAAGAGGAATGTAAAGGTGGACTATCACGCGATACCACATGCTGTCTTCACATATCCCGAGATTGGAAGCGTCGGCCTAAGAGAGAAAGAAGCAATTGAGAAATACGGTAAAGACAATGTGTTAATTGGAATTCAACGATATGAAGACACTGCTAAAGGAGAAGCCATGGGTGTAAAAGGCGATTTTGTGAAGGTAATCGTTGAGAAGGGAACCATGAGGATCTTAGGGGCACATATCATTGGACCGCATGCCTCTGTTCTCATACAGGAAATCATAAACCTGATGTACACCCGTGAGCAAAGTGCAGAACCAATAATCAACGGAATGCATATCCACCCTGCGTTAAACGAGGTGGTAGAAAGAGCTTTCCGTTCCCTTATGTCGCCGGAGAGGTACCATCACCTTATTGAGCACNATTAACGCTAGGTGATGCAAATTGCCNAGGGCACTGTGTATNGGAAANGGCAATTTCCAGGTAAATATTGATAACGACATAAACATTAGAGACATGTTTTTCCCCTTGGTCGGATTAGAAAATCATGTCAGNGGTCACTTCTGCAGGTTTGGGGTCTGGGTAGACAGAATATTTTCGTGGATAGACGCCCTCAGGAGTAAAAGACTCACAGCCAAATACGTTCAAAATTGCACGCATTTTTTGGTTATGTGCAGACAGCTTTGCATTAAGAAGGGCATATCTTAAACCGTTGCTCAAAATAATTGTTTGAATCATTCTATGGTGTAACCAAATGATTGAGCTTGTAGGTCAGATACTTATTCTTGCTGTTTCTCTGATCATTTTGGCTCTCTCTAGTCATTTCACTATAAGCTCCATAGAAAGATTGATTGAGCTCACTGGGTTAAGTGAAGCTTCTGCTGGTTTTGTCGTTCTTGCTGTGATGACATCCACGCCTGAAATCATAGTAGCCCTTTTTTCTGTATATCAAAGGGCTCCTGGGCTTAGCATAGGCGACATCATTGGTTCAAATGTCTTCAATATGGGTGTAGTTCTAGGCAGCCTTGGAATGCTTGGTTATCTAAAAACTTGTTGCACTGACCTCTTAGTAGAGTTAACAGATATCCTCTTCGTTATCTCTCTAATACCTTTACTTCTTGTCATATTCAAAGTTGCAAGCCCAATAATAGGATTCATGCTTCTAGGAACCTTCGTGTTAGCGATTTTTTTTATGTCAAAGAGGAAAACTCCAAGAGTTGCAGGGAACAAGTCCGTCTTAGCTGAGAAAAGAGGCAAAAAGATGGTTGTTGCAAGGTTGATTCTATCAATGTCTCTTGTCATAATTTCTGCGCGATTAGTAGTTTTTTCTGGTCTCAACATCGCACTTTCTGTGGGTGTTCCGCCAATTTTGATTGGGGCAAAAATAGTTGCGATAGGCACTTCCCTTCCAGAACTTACACTTGACCTTATAGCAGTTAAACGAGGGCGGGTTCAATTAGCGATAGGAGACATCGTCGGCTCTAACCTCACCAATCTTACACTTGTGTTAGGGCTTGTTCTGGTTAGCTCACCGTTTGCGGTTGATATGACGATTTTAACTGAAATTCTTCCTTTTTTGCTGATAACCACTATTGTCTTCTGGCGGTTTCTCACAAGAGGTGGCGTATCGCAAATCGGAGGCATAGTCTTGCTAATGGTGTATATTCTGTTTCAAGCAATAATTTAATTCACTCTACGATACGATAGTTTAGCTGTTTGTCTCGAACGCATATGAAAAAGGAGTTTAAGTCCCGAATGTATAATCTACGTTAGGTCGTGCACACGGAGATCAACCTTATCTATTCAAGTCGCCTGATCGCGCGAATGCAAAGGTTTTTAGGTCTGACATGCCATGCGTCATATCGGAGTTGATCTTACATGGCTGAACGCTGGGTTCAAGAATGTGAAAGAGTCTTAGAAGAAATAAAGAAACTTGAGGATATGAAAGGACAGGATCGTTTAGAAATGGTGCGAAGGATCAGGTTTACTATCTTTGCACTTCAACGCAGCTTATCAGGCTGGATAGAATGGGTTGACAATCCAGACGTTATGGCAGGTTTTTCTCTTGAGGATCTGAAAGAAATAAGCAGAAATCTTTCCAAACTGACGCAGCTTTTCATACAATATGACTGTGAAATAACTTCGCGTACCAAAAGGGACTTAAAAATAAGCGAGCCTGAAATACAAAGAAAATCAACCAAAAAAGCGAAAGACAAAACGCAAATATTCTACGTAAGGTAAACACCCCTTTGCTCTTTTTTGGCCTACGAAATTTTTCGCGCTTGTTTTCTGTGCACGCAAATCATACATTTTTATCTTTCAAATCACATCCTTTGTTTTAGTCCTTCATTTGGAGAGTTGTTACTTGTTGAGACGTATAGGTGTAGTTACAAGCGGGGGAGATGCCCCAGGCATGAATGCCACAATTAGGGCGATTACCCGACTCTCTTCTTCAAAAGGCTTCCAGATTTTAGGCTTCGAGAGAGGCTGGGAAGGCTTAATCACAAGCACATATAGAAAGCTTACACCTCGCTCTGTTGGCGGAATACTACAACTAGGTGGCACAATTCTTTACACATCAAGGTGTCGCGAATTTGAGAAAAAAGATGGCATAATAAAAGCCGCTGAAACTCTGGATCAAAACAAAGTTGATGGTCTTATCGTTATTGGTGGCGAAGGTTCCTTCAGAGGAGCTCTGGCACTAAGCAAAGAAACAGACACGCTGATAGTAGGTATTCCAGCCACAATCGACAATGACGTCTTCGGAACTGATGAGACAATAGGCTTTGATACAGCCGTAAACACCGCGGTCACCGAGATAGACAAAATACGCGACACAGCAATCTCACATGAAAGAACATTTATAGTCGAAGTTATGGGACGCACAAAGGGCTTCTTAGCCTTAACGATCGGATTGACCGTTGGAGCCGAGATAATATTAATTCCAGAAGTGATAAACGAAAAAGAGAAAATCTTCCAGATACTGAGAGAAAACGCTACCAAAGGCAAAAAGTCAAGCATAATAATTGCAGCCGAAGGGATAGGTGACATGCGCAAACTTGCAAAGGAAATCGAGAAAAACTTGAGGTCAGAAGTTAGAATCAGCGTCTTAGGCTATGCCCAAAGAGGAGGCAGCCCGACAGCTAGAAGTCGTCTTTTGGCCAATCTATTCGCAAATAAAGCAGTTGAGCTCATAACAAAAAAACAGGGAAGCCAAATAGTTGGGTTACAAAAAGGTGCAATAACATCAATTGATATTGAAAAATCCTGTAGAACAAAGAAAACCTTGGATTTGCAGTTGTTTGAACTTGCAGAAATGTTGGCTACCTGAAAAATTGCGCGCGAAAAGAATTAATCCGATACGAGAAGTGGTAATTGTTTTGATAGCTGGCTAGAGTAGGATTAAGGTCTTGATAGTCGGTAATGGCGACGTGTCAATCCAGAAGTAAGGATTTCGTGCGCGCTGGCGCAAAGATAGAAACAAGGGCAAACCAAGAAGAAAGAAGCAACCACACCCAATTGCTTCAACTTTCAAATGTTTGGAGTTTCTTTTCAATTTATCTTTTTCAAGTCATAACGATCTAAAAAAATGGGGGGGGTGAATTATCGGCTGCAGGCGGAATCATAGCTGTGGATCTTTTGTCTAAGGAGCGTATGGTAGAACCACCGCGTCTATGGCATGGATAACGCCGTTGGCCGCTTCGACGTCCGTAACAATGATATTTGCTACGCCGCCCAAGCTATCTGTTAATGTGCCACCAGTCTGGAACAAGAAGCCTCGCTCGAGAGTGCGGATTCGCCTTGACGCCAGTATCACCGTAGAGTAACGTCGACCACGAGCAACATGATATAAAAGAACATCTGTCAGAAAACCTTGGTCTAAGTCACCGACGTTGTCAGGTGTGATGCCAAGAGAGGCAAAAGCATCGTCTGTAGGCGCAAACACAGTGAACTGGCCGTTACCAGAAAGCGTCGCCAATACATCAGGATCAGCAGCAAGAACTGCAGCAATGAGGGCGTCAAATTGCCCTGCAAATGGACCCTCGCTGTTAATTGCTATTGCCACATCAACAACTGTAGGTCCGGGAGGTGCAGCCATAGCAACCAGAATTGGTAGTCCATACAGCATCAACAGAGCAAGTGTAATTAGAAGCCTCTTTTTCATTTTTTATCTCCTCCCTATTTAGGCAGTATTACTTTGTCGATGACATGGATGACTCCATTTGCGCATTCGATGTCAGCCTTGACCACGTTTGCGCCACTTACCTTAACGTTCTTGTGGAGATGCCATTTAGCAGCATCAATCTTGATCTCTTGGCCTTGAACAGTCTTTGCTGACTTGAGTTTTACAACGTCAGCAGACATCACCTTGCCGGGAACCACATGATATGTAAGAACAGAGGCCAGCTTTTCTTTATCTTTCAAAAGATTTTCAACGGCTCCTGCTGGTAGCTTAGCAAATGCATCATCAGTTGGAGCGAACACGGTGAACGGCCCTTTACTGCTCAAAGTGTCAACAAGTCCAGCAGCTTGTACCGCTTTCACAAGGGTCTTAAACGAACCTCCCTCAATTGCGGTCTCAACAATATTCTTCACCCGTCTATTCCTCCTTTTTTGTCAACAGATATTATTCGCATACAAGGCTTCTTATAAGAGTGTGTGACTGTGGCACAACAGTAACATAACCTTAGGTTGCGCGCGCAAACTGGTAGCAACAATTCGTAAACTCCCGGGGTGCCTGATACGCTATTTGAATTCTTTTAAAGTGTTCTCGGTTATACTATTGAGTAGCCAGCGATTTCGATATGGGAGGTGATGAGGATTATCAGATGAAAAGAAGATAGGTGTTGTCCTGAATCTTTCGTTGATTGTCTCCCAGTTCATGTTCATGAAAAAACTTCTAAAGGAACTCAGATTTTCTCATGTTAAACCTGCCATTAAGGCTGTTATGTCTACATCTTCTACTTTCTGTCTGACCAAAGGCTTTTTTGCCACTTGGGGCAAGCCCTCTAGGTAAGTAGGGCGTTCTTCTTGGTAAAGAACACCTACGGGTATTCTGTCTCCCCATTCGAAGGCTTTTTCCAGAGCCTTCCGCTTATCGGTTATGTCGTGGTTCTCTTCCTCCAGTTTGTAAATCCTCTCCTTGAACCAGTCGTAAGTGTTCAGGTAGTTGAAGGTCACGCAGGGCTGGAAGACATCAAGAAAGGCAAAGCCTCTATGCTTAATGGCTCTCACAATTAAACCAGTTAGGTGCCTCATGTCTCCGGAGTATCCTCTGGCCACAAAGGTGCCGTTGCTAACCATCGCATTGGCGATGGGATTTAACGCAGGTGGTATTGAGCCGAAGGGAGTTGATTTTGTTTTGAACCCTTTTTGGCTGGTGGCGGTCGTTTGCCCTGTAGTCAAGCCGAGAACCATGTTGTTGTGCACAATTAAGGTTATGTCAATGTTCCTTCTAACGGTATGGCTAAAGTGGCCCCACCCCTCATCGTAGCAATCAGCATCTCCAGCAAAGCCCACTACGTTTAAGTCCGGATTTGCCATTTTGATGCCTGTTGCTAGGGGCAGCACTCTGCCATGGATACCGTGAAATCCGTTTACGTTCACGTAGTTAACAATCTTCCCATGGCAACCTATGCCTGACACGAGTACAACTTGGTCTCTCTTGAGACCTATCTGCACAAGAGCTCTTTTGAATCCCATCAGTATTCCGAAGTTTCCGCATCCAGGGCACCAAGTGTTCTTTGTTGGTGTCTTCAAATCTTCGAGAGTCGTCATTTCAGAGCACCCTCTTTATCTTTTTCGAAATTTCTCTTGGATTGAATGATCTTCCATTATACTTCAAAATCTTGTGATCGACAGTCATGAGAAGATGTTCCCTTATGAAACTGGACAGCTGAGAGGTCTTGTTGTTTTCTACCACAACCGTCTTTCTAGCTGATTTCAAGATCCTTTGAACTTTAGCAGATGGAAATGGACTTAGATATATGATTTGAAGATAGTTAGCCTTCACGCCTTCCCTACTAAGTTGTTTCATGGCTTCTCTTATTGGTCCCTTTGTGGACCCCCATCCCAGAATAGTCACGTCCGCTTCTTGGGTGCCATAAAGCTTGATTGTTTCATAGCCTTCTAGATCTTTGATGAGATCATGCAGTTTTTTAAACCGCTTGTCAGCCATTTTTGTAGTCAGCTCAGGATCGTCAGTCGTGTATCCGCTTTCATTGTGTTCATTTGAATTCGTTCTGACGATGGCTCCCCTCATCCCAGGCGTGGCTCTAGGTGAGACGCCATCTTCCGTGAACTTGTGCCTCTTGAATTCTTCCTCACCCCTATACTCATTTTCACCTAGAAGGAGCCCACGGTCGATCCCAATCCTGTCCTGGTCAAAAGGTTCTGCAGCCCCGTGGCTCTCCACAAGATACTTGTCCGTGATGAGGATGACAGGTATCTGGAACTTCTCCGCTAGGTTAAAGGCCTCCATGGTCTTGTAGAAACACTCCTCCACATCCCCTGGAGCTATGACTACTCTTAGAAACTCTCCTTGAGAGGCGTGAATTGCAAATCTGAGGTCTGCCTGCCCAGAATAGGTTGGAAGACCGGTGCTGGGCCCAGGTCTTTGCGCCAGCATTATTACCGCTGGGGTCTCGGTCATGCCTATCATGCCCAAGCCTTCGCTCATTAAGCAGAAACCTCCCCCAGATGTAGCTGTCATGGCTCTCACTCCGGCAAAAGAGGCGCCGGCAACCATGTTGATGGCGGCTATCTCGTTTTCTGCCTGTACCACCATCATACCATATTCTCTATCAAGTGGTGCCATGAAGTGAAGCAGTGGAGTAGCTGGAGTCATGGGATAGGCGGCATAGAACTTGCAACCTGCCCGGATGGCGCCAAGACCCACTGCCTCATTTCCGGTAATAAACATCTTTCGTTTTCCAGCCGAGCTTGTTCTCTCCAGTCGATAATCGAAGTCTCCCGCGTAATGCTGTCGAGCATAGTCATATCCTGTTTTTGCGGCATTTACGTTTAATTCCGCCGCTTTTGGCTTAAATGTGTCCTTTATGACTCCGTTCAGAATCTCTAGATCATAATCCAGAAGGGCCACCGAGGCACCTAGGGCTATGGTGTTCCTCATGATCATCTCCCCCTCCAGTTGCTTGACTGTTTCCCTCAAAGGCACTGAATAGCATTTTAGGTCGTCTCTTCCCCATTCTTCGTCGCTTAGAACAATCTCTCCCCCGTCGTACACTATCCCTCCGCCCGGGACAAGGCCATCTTTATGGCGAAGAATGGTCTCTTTGTTAAGCGCCAAAAGCAGATCGATAGTGTCGGCTTGAGAGTAGATCTCTTCAGCGTCCGCCCTCACAATGTAGAAGTTGTGTCCCCCTCTTATGAGGGATTGGTAGTCGTTGGTGCCAAAAGCGTACAGTCCGCCTCTTAAGCAGGCCTTGGCAAAGAGGAAGCCAGAACGGGTTATCCCAGCTCCAGCCTCTCCCCCAATCATCACAGAGATCTTATTTATAATCACGATGGCCACCATGGGTCTAGATGATTTTCTCATCGTTCTCTAAGTTTACGATATGTATAGCGTTGAATGGACAGGCTTCGGCTGCCTCTCTGACGCACTCCAGTTTTTCGAGTTCCAATGTTTCTAAAAAGACTTCATTTTCTTTCATAACTCTCTTGGCTCCTTCAATGCTGGATTTTCCTTCGACACTCGAAAACTGAAAGAACTGTGGACATAATTCAACACATGCTCCAAAACCTTGGCAAGCGTTCTTATCTAATTCTACTCTAAATTTAACCATTCAATTCACCGCTTATCTAGTTTCATTTCACTGTTCGTAATTCCTAGCTACCTTTCTAGCTATCTCAGCAACTCTTCTTCCTAAAGTCTTGGCTATCTCCAAATCGTTTTCTGTGGGAGGTCGGTCTGCTTTAGGTCCTGAAACAGAAGAAGCTCCATAGGGACTTCCTCCCCCAGTTTCCAAGGAAAATAGTCGCTGCTCTGAATAAGGTATCCCCACAATTATCATGCCAAGATGAAGCAAAGGAATCATTGAAGCTATTATAGTGGTCTCTTGTCCCCCGTGAAGAGAACTCGTGCTTGTAAAAACTCCGGCAACCTTGTTGACTAGTTTTCCTTCGGCCCACAACCTTCCAGTTTTGTCGATGAATTGTTTCATTTGTGCACTCATATTCCCATATCTCGTTGGCGTACCGAATACGATGCCGTCGGATTCTACCAGGTCTTCATTCGTTGCGATGGGAATATCCGACAAATCCTCCCTGACTCGTTTCATCCTTTCATTAGCTTCGATAATTTCCTTTGGCACCAATTCCTCAACTTGTCTAATGGAGACTTCAACATATTCGACTTGTCTCGCTCCTTCGGCTACCGCTTTCGCTAATTTAGCCACATTTCCATACATACTGTAAAAGACAACCAATACTCTGATTCTTTCTCTAACTTCGGCAGTCATTTCAATTTCCTCTCATTACCTTTGAAGCTTTGCATGCCCACAGTCTCGTGATTTGGAAGCAGAAGTTTTTAAGCGTATGTGACTGTGATACAGCAGCAACATCGTATGCACAATGTCTAACTTATATACTGAGCCATATTTTCGGGAAGCAAACCTTACAAACGTATTTAGAACGATGTTTATTTCGGTTCCTCCAAGCCTTTTCGCCGACAATTCCACGTTTACAGACCTTGCATCGCCGACTATTCAAAGGCTTACGACCGGATTTCCTGATAAACACTAATTTCCATGGCATGTTGTCCATCTCAATTTAGCAGTATTCACCGCTGACATTCAGCGTGCGTATTGTTTCCCGCAGCTAACCACTTCCACCTTCTGGAGGAGAAAAACCTTGTTGAAAGGAGAGAGAAAGGAGACAAGGCTGATTAAACCTCGCAGAAACTGAGGTTTAAAGGAAGCGTTGAGCTGTTTCGGGCTTTTCACGCTCATCTTACATTTGCTCCTCTGCCTACGAGTAAAGTACCAAAGTTCTAATGCATCTTCGTTTGCAACTAGAGTCGTGCTGAATTCCTGCTTGCGTCTGCGAGTGATGAAAACTGATTCTCCCTGTTCAATATGCCTTTTGACCGCTTTGAAATCGATTTCTTCAACCTCTTCAACCTCAACACTCATGTCATCATCGTTTTTCAAAAAAAACAACCGGAATAGGGATTTTCGTTCATCGGTTTCCCTAGTGTTTCTCAAAATCATTGTTGTTTCGCCTCGCGCCTATCTCAGACATTGGAAACGTCTCAAACACAGTTCTTACCTCATATCCCCTGCAAATTTCCACAAGAGATCTACTCGCATGGTCCTCAAGTACGTCTCTGAGCTGAGCGAAAGCCTCGAGAAAGCGCTGTCCCTTTTCGGTTGTCACGTAGGTGTCAGAATTTCGCTCAAGCAGATGTCGTGATGTAAGAAGCGCCAGGTAATCTTTAAGTTGTGCGTGATTCAAATTGTTTTTGTACATGATGCGCGTTTTTCGAGTTTCATGCGTACAGAATGCCAATATTTGAGCCATGATCTCGATTCTTTGTCTTTTCATCTCGAATCCCCTACGCACATTTCCAAATGTACCTCTCGATCCTCGAAGAGCATTTTAATATTAGCTGTAAGCCTTTTAAGAGTATGTGACTGTGGCATCACAGTAACAGTTTTCGTCTAAAGACGATGAGAGAGAACAATTAGCCAGTCTTGTAAAAGCCTCTCGCCTTGACAGACCTTCCTACATCGGATGGTATTTCTCCTACAGATGAAGAGCTTCTCTTTCTCTCGAGGGAGAATTTTTAAATATGTGTGACTGTGATACAACAGTTACAACAACGAATTGGGAGAGATTGATTTTTGTTGTATTTGGATGAGAACGCTGATTTGTTATCTGATTTCGGCTTAACCCGCAATCAGGCAAAGGTATACCTAGCCATAGCCAAACTGGGCATAGCAACAGTCAGTCAAGTTTCAAAAATGTCAAAAGTACGTCGAGAAGACGTCTACAGAATAATGCCGAAGCTTGAAAAAATGGGCTTGACAGAAAAAATATTAGGCAAACCAGCTAGGGTCAGAGCTGTTCCCGTAGAAGATGCACTGTCTCTTCTGATTAAACGAGAACAAGACTTCACCAACGAAAGGTTGTCTAAACTAGCGGCTAAAAAAGATATGTTCTTGAAAAAGTTCAAGGCATATACAATGAAGCCAATTGAAAAGGAAGGACCCCATTTCACTCTAGTATCACATAGAGAAGGAATAATCAACAAAGGACTGATTATGATTAAAAGCGCTGAAAGAGAGATTGACTTCATAATTTCAAGAGATATGTTCAGACAAATCTTCACTAGTTTCGATGAAGTACTGAAGAAAGCCCTGAGGAACGGAAGAAAAGTTCGAATAATTATAGGCATAACCGAGCATGAAGACTCGATTCCCGACATTGTAAGAATTTATAGATCATCTGGAGCCTATTTTGACCTGAAATATACGGATCAACCAACAGGTCATTGCATAATTGTGGACTACAAGGAAGCACTAATTGCCACCTCGCTAGAGTCAACCCTAGGCAAAAATCCCTATCTATGGACTGATGAAGATCACCTCATCGGGTTATTGCAGAGAAATTTCGAAGGTTTATGGCACACTGCTGTGAACCTAGAAACCGTTGAAGCTGAAGCCGTTACTGAAAGATTGATGTATTTTCTTAGGGATTTGAGACCAACGAACCACGTAATATTTTTGTACGAGTCTCAAGAAGCCAAGTATAATGTTCTTTTCAACTATCTTAAAATCGGATTAGAAAATGGCGAGGCCGCAGTGTATGTAACATCAGAGCAGAACCCAAGCCAAATAAAAGAAGCTATGAAGCGGTTTGGCATCAAGGTGGAGCAACACGAGAAAACAGGTGCTTTACGCATCTTCGAATACAGAGAAGTTTATATCACAGATGGGAAATTCAGTGTAAACAACACGATAAATCGGTGGAACAAACTTTACAATGAAGCATTGGCAAGAGGATTTAAAGAATGCAGAGTCACTGGAGAGATGGCTTGTTTCTTCGAACATAATTTAGTCGAGGAGCTAGTGGAATATGAAAGAGCACTGCACAGAGTCTTAGACATCCCGATCATCGCCATCTGCGCCTACAACGCCAACATGGTAATCAAAGCTGACAATCCAATGGGTCTATACAACGAATTACTCAAGGCTCACGGCACAGCCCTATTCGCAGGAGTGGACAACAAACTGGGAAGAATCGAGATTCGAAAAGCGTGATTATTTTGCTTGTATGCATACAGATGTTAAGTAAGATGGAGTGAACACTAGAACACAAGAACTTTTTCTTTTTTGACTGCAAATATCGCTGAATGAAACCCATTTCCACTTGACATAAAACATAAACGTTAACCTCACACTATATTACAATGATTAAATTTGAAGTGCAAAGACTGCATGTTCCTAAACTACTTTCTATTGGAAGGCAAATATTATTGTTATGAAAAGCAAAAGTTTGTAGACCCCGAGGAGTCTAACTGCGAAAAGTTTGAACCAAGGATAAAAAGACATTCAGACAGACGCGGTTAGTGTGCACATCTCTTGTCAACACTTCATATGCTTGATTATGTCTTTGCATTTATCCGCGTATTCACACCAGTCCAGGCACAACTGCTCCTTTTTAGGTCTGCCAGATTCTTTGTTACAGGTGACACATATTCCGGCATTTTCGTCGCTCCAAATCTCTACTTCTCCGCCGCAATTTGGACACGGAAAGTATTCAGGAACAGGTCTAGCAAAATTTCTTATCCCTGGACACGTTTCGAAGCTGGATCTGACCAAGTTTTCTTTACCTCTCTGATTACAATCTATCAAGGTTGCTTATGTGGAGATATTTTGCCTCCTTTTATGCCAACTATTCCCTGCCTCAATGGAATGACTTTGCCCGAGGAATTCAGGGCTTCTTTAACGAGTCGGTACAATCCAAAACAACATGGGACTTCCATGTTGACCACAGTAACGCTTCTAATGTTGGATCGCTTGAATATCGCAGTCAGTTTCTCCTTGTATAGCGTGTCATCGTCGAGTTTGGGGCATCCAATCACAAGTATCCTGCCCTTTAAGAAGTCATTATGGAAGTTGGCGTAGGCAAAGGGGACACAGTCAGCAGCTATTAGCAGGTCCGCATCTTCAAAAAACGGGGCGTTAGGGGACAGTAATGTCAGTTGCACAGGCCACTGTGAGAGTGTTGACTCTTTCTTCTCCAAAATGCTCACACTTTCCTTTTCGGTGAGATTCCTTTCAAAATGCATTACTTCTGCTGATTGACAGGATTGATGAATCGACTGAACATGGCGAACTGCGGGAACTGACTGTTTCGTCTTCAAATGCTCCGCTGCATCAAATTCTTCTGCTTTTCTCTTTTCGATAGTTATGGCTCCATAGGGACATTCTCCTAGACAAGCCCCTAAACCGTCGCAGTATTTGTCACTGATCAGTTTGGCTTTTCCATCAACTATTCTGAGGGCTCCTTCGGCACAAGCAGGTACACATAATCCGCAACCCGTGCATCTTTCCTCATCGATTCTAATTATGCTTCTTAGAACCATTTAGCTTCCACCTTCTTCAAATGTGTGTGAGAAACCGTTTAATGACGAGTGAAGTAAAACGAATTTGAAGCGTCTTTCTTCTTCAGTTCTTGAATACCTCTGTTCGACAGACATCTTCCCTCGGTTGGACAATATTTTTCAGCATGGTAAGAAAATATCTTGAAGAGCTGTTCCATTGTTTCTTTGTTCAAAGAGTAGAGCCGTTCCTTCTTTCTTCTTTCTGAAAAGACAAACCTACATCTTTCTAAGGATTTGAGATTATGTGAAATCATGCTCTGTTCTTGATTCAGAGTCTCAGAAATCGCAGTTACATTTCTTGGTCCGTAGCGAAGGAGTTCCAAAATCGCTAAACGTGTCGGATTTGCCAATGTTGAAAAGAATTGATAGCAAGTCTCACTTAGATTCTTTTTCATACGCACCATCTATTAAATGAACTAAATTTCATATGAATATATATTCATATCAGTTTTATAAGTCTATTGGTGTAAAAATCAACTACTGAAGATTTAAACCCAATAAATCAAGGAATTCAATTCAAGACACACGCCGTGTGCAGACTACAAACTGCTAAATAAAATGTACAGCTTTTCTGCGGCGGCACCCAAGTTTCTAGTGTTCGTTAGCTGCTTTCGGGTAGCCTTCGTCTTCTAGTTGAATGGTGGTGTGGTCAATTCCAAACTCTTCTTTTAACATAGTGATCAGAGTCGATATCAGCTTCTTTCTGTTTGTCCCTTTTTTCACTACCACGTGACCACTCATTAAACACATCTTGGTTGGAGTGATACACCACACATGAAGGTCATGGACTCCCTTCACATCTTTCAGTTCGACTATCTTGCGTTCTACCGCGCTTACATCAATACCGGGAGGAACCCCTTCAAGTAGGACGTTTATAGAATCTCGAATGAGTTTTCCGGAGCTGTAGAAAATCAGTACACCTATCATCATACTGATTAAAGGGTCTGCCTGATACCATCCACTTCCTGTGAAAACTTCAGTGAAATGCATGATTAATCCAGCGGAAATCGCCCCTACCGATCCTAAAGTGTCGGCGACAACGTGGAGAAATGCACCTCTAACGTTAAGACTCTCATCCTTTGACCTTGAAAGGACGACCGCAGATAGTCCATTGGCTACGAGGCCTAAAACAGCAATTAACAGCATGTTCAAGCTGTCTACATTAGTTGGTTGTTGAATCCGTTGAATAGCTTGGTAGAAAATGAAAACTACTATTACCCACAGGAAAATGCCGTTCAAAAAGGCGGCTAAAATTTCTGCGCGATGATATCCATAGGTCTTTCTCACTGTGATGGGGCGCAAAGCAAGCCATGCGGCTACAAGACCGAAACTCAGAGCTAGAACATCGTTTAGCATGTGCCAAGCATCTGTCATAAGGGCCAAGCTGTTTGTTAGGAATCCTCCGACTAATTCGATGATGAAGAAAGATATGGTGATGCCTAAGGCTATCCCAAGATATCTTGTGCCTCTTGGTGGATGTAGATGTTCGTGCATTGGAACATCGCTCTCGTGTTATAAATTATCCATCCTTTATTATTAAATCTAAATTTTTTATTAGGTATAATAGACCAGTCAATAGGTAGAGAATTACTGAAAAGGAAGTGGAAGCAACGTGTCTAGTCTAATTAATATCATTATCGCTACTTCTGTCGCCAGTCTTTTTTCATTGATTGGAATATACGCTTTATCTCTAAAAGAAAAGACGTTGCACAGAATCTTGCTAATACTTGTAGCTTTTTCCGCCGGGTCAATCCTTGGAGCTGCGTACCTTGACCTTCTCCCAGGGGCTTTGGAGCTTGTTGAGGAGTCGGTTGTTTTTATATATATCACTTTGGGGTTTATCTTGTTTTTCTTCCTTGAGCGTTTCATTTATTGGTATCATGGACATGGTCACGAAGCCGATATATCCGCTAAGACTGCCGAGCGGGCTTCCAACAAGAGTTTTGCCTATCTGAACCTCATCGGTGATGGAATCCACAACTTCATTGATGGAATGGTTATCGCCGCCAGCTTCCTGATCGGATTCTCAGTGGGATTAGCAACAACAGTTGCTGTGATCTTCCATGAGCTTCCTCAGGAAATGGGAGACTACGGGATTCTGGTCTACGCTGGTTTCAAGCGAGGTAGAGCTCTGTTGCTTAATTTTTTGGTAGCCTTCACAGTGATTCTGGGAGGAATCTCTGCGGTTTTCTTTATAGAGACGGTTGAAGCGTTAAGTGGATTGTTGATAGCCTTTTCAGCAGGTGGTTTCATATATCTGGCGGCTTCAGAGTTGATTCCTGAGCTGCATGAGGAGAAGAGCTTCAGGAAATCTGTAGTTCAGTTTGTTATGTTTATTCTAGGGATTTTCCTCGTATGGTCATTGGGTATCATCTTTCCCGAATAAAAGAATTCAATGCGCGGGAAAATAAAAGGGATCTTGTAGGCTTAGCCGCCTTTTACAACAGCTTTTATCACTGGTCTCAAGTTTAGACTATGGCTGATGGCAATAGCTTCTAAGTCTTGGGGTTGAAGGTCAAGAAGCACAGTGATAGAACTTTCGCTTTCCATCCTCATGTGCGGTTTCAAAATTACTCTGATGACATCGCTGGGAACCCTGAGTTGCGCGGTTTCTCCGTCAAGGTAGGTTGCGTTAGCTGTTGATATATGCATGCGTATCATACTGTAGTTTCCCGCTGGAATCTGGGTTTCGGAAAGTGTTTCAGAGACGTTCTGAAGCGCTAGTAAGTCAAAATAGAAGGGTGCACCACCCTTTATATCCAAGTAAATCCACTGGTCACTTTGGTCCTTTATCTTAACCCAATCTATTGTCAAGTTTAGGTGTTTTAGTGTTACTGGTTTGTCCATTACTCTTATGATAAGTGTGCCTCTGTCTGAGACGAAGCTCGGCAAGCGTAGACTTGAAATCTGGAAACCTGAGGTTACGATGCCGGCGATTATTAGAATAGCCACCAGAATTCCAGTGGCTCCATAGACTCTCGCAGGCTGCATATCCTCTGCCATTTTTGTTTTTCACCTACTCACAAAATAATAGAAACTGTGCAATTTAATGCAATAGTTTTGAACAGTTTGTTCAAGTTTTTGAACAGCACAGTAGATCGACATCTTCATTTTGAGAATTGATTTCCCATAGGAAGTGCAGAATATTAATTGTGTTGCGTAAGCGTGTAGATTGTTTAGAAAGCGGCAAGTATCTCAGAAGGCTTCGATTTTTATTATGCGGCGTTTTTCCAACCTTTTCATTGCATCGAAAAATTCGCTTTTCTGTTTTCCCTTCAGTTTGAATCTTTGCAGCATCTCTTTGACAGGCGACCGAGCCTTTCCAAACTTTCTAAGCTGCTCTCTCAAGTGGTTTACAACCAACCGTTCAACTCTGCCACATTTCCAAGTTGTATTTTTCACAAGAACAGCAAAAGCTCTAAGCATGCGTTGAGCTTCCTCTCGGGAACGCCTAACCATATGAGTTTTTCTCCTCAAATCATACGTTACGATTTCACGCTTCCATTTATAGTTTGTGTTTGAATTTAACTCGCCCTAAAGACGTTTTCACCGCAATTTTGAAAAGCATTCTTGTCCTTCTTAAGATAGGAGAGAGAAACATGAAGTCGGTTGAGGCAAAGACTGGAAAAATCATTTTCACTAGGCTCTTTGAAGACGAAGACTTGCTGGAGGCTATCACCCAAACAGCTGTGAAACGCAGAATCAAAGCGGGTTTTTTCATTCTCATAGGAACATTGAAAAAAGCTAAGATGGGATTCTTCCACCAAGGACAATACCACCCCATCGAAATGGCTGAGCCGCTTGAAATTGTCTCATGTATGGGGAACATCTCTATTAAAGAAAACGAACCGCTCATTCACGCGCATATCACGGTTTCAAACAGGAAAGGCGAAGTCTTCGGTGGTCACGTCATGCCTGAATGCATAATCAGTGCAACAGGAGAACTCGTTCTAATTGAAGCTCTAGGTGCGGAGCTACGAAGAAAGCTGGATGAGAAAACCCAGCTGTATTTGTGGTCGGTAGGCAAGTAATATCCTCAAAAGGCTCAAACGAAGGCCTTCAATCTTTGCCGCCTTGTTAGCTTAGAGGGAAACGTTCATGTAATCAACTTTTCAGACTCGAATAGGTCTCTCAGAAGTAAACTTACCAAAAACTGACTTGAGTTCTCAAAATCCATATAACATTGAAATGTGAACAAAATTTGGTTTGCTTATGTTTTGAGTCTCTTTTTAAGTTGGATTCCACGAATTCCTCTTGCGTAGTAATTATCTAACTTTCCGAGTTCAATATAGCCGTGTTTCTCGTAAAGTTTGCGTGCAGCTAGATTGCTCAAGCGGACTTCGAGAAAGCATGCTTCTGCGCCCTTTTTCATGAAATCTTCTTCTATTTCCTCAAGCAGTTTTAATCCGACCCCAATTCTTCGGTATCTAGATACCACGTCTATTGTGCATATGTGACCTATCCTAGTCTTTCCGTATTGTTCAATCAAGCCGATAATGAACCCAACGGTTTCATCGTCAACTCGCGCCATTAGGCTTACCGCATTTGAGGCCTTCAGAAAATAAGCTATTTGTTCTTTAGAGAAGGCTTCATGGGTGAAACATTCTCTTTCGATTTTGTAGAGGATTTCTAAATCTTCTAGGCTTGCATGTTGGACATTGATTGACAATAGCTATACGCTCACTTAAGTTAGGTTTGAATGAGGACAAATTTGAGATTTTTGTTTAAAATTGACAACAACACTATTGCATCCAAAATTTTCGTTATAAAGCAAAGCAATTTTCTGTATGACATTTTTCTCACCAAAGTAAAGAAGATGACTCCCACAGTTTTCCTTGCAGTCTGAAGCGCCAAAGCCCAAAACTGGAATTCTTGTTGTTATCTCGTTTCTCAAGCGTCTATTTATCTCACATTCCACCTTCTCGTTAGTCTGGGCAGCTATTATTGCTATAACAACTGCGTCTTTACGTGTCAAAAGATGATCAATATGCCAAAATTTGTGTTTTTTCTTTTGTAGGTGTCTTGCAACGCGCCTTCTTAAGCTTGAGGCTCCTAATCCAAGAGCCGACCCGGTGTAAGCATAATAGCCTCTTGAGAACTGATGTTCACCTAACTTGCCCACTTTTAAGCGGATGATTGCGGGTAAATGTATGATCAAAGTGTATACTCCAGCTTGAGGGAGCATGTTTAGTAAGCGGGGTTTCATGTTCCAGCCCTTTTCGATTTCCGACACTAAATAGGAGTGGAAAACAATAAAAACGCTGGGCAACACTCTTATGCAAAATGTAGGTGCACCGGTATGAGCAAAAAAGAAACCGAAAAGGAGGACCCCTTGAAGATTCATCGGGAAGGAACAGCGCTATCAGATACTGGAAAGTATGAAGAAGCCATGGACAAGTTTTTAGAAGCCTCAAAACTATACGAGAAAGTTGGAAACGTCTTCGATGCTTCTTATACCTTGTTTAAGGCAGCTGAATGTAGCTTTTTGCTGAGAGACTATGACATCGCAATCGAGCGTTTTCTTAAAGCAGCTGACCTCTCTTTTGGAAAAGCTTATGACCGCTTCGGATTGGGCGCGTTAGAATATGCTCTTGATTGTTATAAAGCGGCTGGAAAGGGAGAAAATGAAAAGGCTGGAGAACTTAAGAAGAAGATAAAGGAATTAAAAGAGAAACTCTCGAAAATATAAGTGTGATCTGGAGCATCAGAAACGATTAGAATGTTTTGTTCCTTAGAAACTGTTGGCTATGTTCTCCACAAAGGTTTAAATATTCTTTCTGTTACCGAAATGTCGATACACTATGCCAAAATGGGGATACTCGATAACCGAAATAGACCCGGAACGAACTGTCAAGGCGAGTAGCCGAGAGGTCAGAGTATCCCATAAGGCAGCAAGAGAAGTTTGCCACACAATAAAAGGAATGGTGCTCAGCGAAGCTAAAGAATTCTTACAGCAGGTTATCCAGAAGAAAAAGCCAGTTCCATTCCGCAGATTCAAAAAGAAAGTTGGGCATCGCCATGGCTTAGAAAAAGCTTTTGCTGGCAGATACCCAGTTAAGGCAGCACAGAAAATCTTAGAAGTGTTAGAAGGCGCTGAAGCAAACGCTGATTTTAAAGGCTTAGACCCCGAAAACCTTCGCATAATTCATGCTTCAGCCTATCCAGGAATGAAAATTAAAAGGTATGTTCCTAGAGCTTTCGGGCGGTCTTCACCGCGCTTTAAAACACTTTGCCACATTGAAGTAGCCTTGGAACAAATCGAGGAGAAAATCTGATGTCAGTGATTAAGCACTTTATCGACGAATCCCTCAAAAAAGCGGAAATCAACGAGTTTCTAAGAAACGAATTCGAAAGAGCTGGATACGGCGGCGTCGACGTCACAAAAACGCCGTTGGGCACTCACGTGGTTATTTATGCTATGCGTCCAGGCATAATAATTGGTCGTGGTGGAGAAACAATAAAAGGACTTGCAGAAGTTTTAGAGAAAAATTTCATGTTGCCTAATCCTCAAATTTCCGTGGCTGAAATCGAAATCCCCGAATTAAACGCCTTTGTAATCGGGTCACGGGTTGCTTCAGCCTTAAAACGTGGCGTCCACTTCCGCAGAGCTGGCTACTGGGCTATAAATCAAGTAATGGAAGCAGGAGCATTAGGCGTAGAAGTAATCATAAGTGGAAAGCTGCGAACCCAGAGAGCGAGATATGAAAAATTCCGAGCGGGATATCTTCCTAAAAGCGGAGAGCCCGCCATGAAATACATGCGAAAGTCAGAATTACATGTTCAGTTGAAACCTGGGATATTCGGTGTAAAAGTCCGAATAATGCCTTCAGAGGCTGAGTTTCCTGACAAAGTGCAGGTAATTGACCAATCTGAAGCTCCAAAAGAGGAAGAAGCAAAGTCTGTTGAGTCTGAACCTGAAGAAGTCAAGGAAGCAATAGAAACCGAAGAAACCGGAGGAACTGGAGAAGCCAAAGAAGCAAAGGAGCCCAAGAAATAATGCCTATCCTGAGACCAAAAGACATCCGAGCCATGTCTTCCGAAGACCGCGGAAAAAAGCTAACAGAATTGCGAACCGAACTTATGCGGCTAAAAACAATGATTAAAGCAGGCGGAACAGTCGAAAATCCAGCACGCATACACGAATTACGCAGAACCATAGCGTGCGTTCTTACCGTTGAAAATGAACAGCCAAAGTCTCCAAAAGAATCAATAGAAAAGGAGCAAAAGAAGGGGAGCAAAAAAGCATGAGAGTCACACCCACCATTCTTCAACACGAATTCATCGGACTAGACGCCAAGGTTGTAAGAAGCACTCACCCAGACTACGTGGGCATAACTGGCAAAGTAATCGATGAAACCCGAAATACTCTTGTGATTCGACATAAAAACAAAGACAAAGTCGTCATCAAAAACACAGCAGTTTTTCACTTTATTCTGTCAGACGGCACAATCGTAGAGATTGAAGGCAACGCTATAGTTGGGCGACCTGAAAACCGCATCAAGAAGCGTCCTAGGAGAAGATGGTGATGACCGCTTTATCTCTGAAAAGGCCTAGGAAATCCTGCGACGATCGCAATTGCCCTTTTCACGGAACCCTTAAAGTCAGAGGACGCATATTAGAAGGCACCGTCCTCAGTGGCAAAATGGATAACACAGTGATTGTAAAACGAGACTATCAGCTTTATATGCCGAAATTCAAACGTTACGAAAGACGCCACAGCCACATACCCGCCCATAATCCACCATGTCTCAGCGTAAAAGAAGGTGATGTTGTAAAGGTTGCAGAATGCCGCCCCATAAGCAAAACCGTTTCTTTTGTGGTCATTGAAAAACTGGAGGAAGAAAAGGGTGGCGGCAAGAGCTAAAGGACGAGCTTTCATAGCCAGAGGAATGCTTGGTCGAAGACCAAAAATTTCCAGAGGAATACCAGTTGGCGCCATGATAAAATGTACCGACAATACTGGTGCCAAAGAACTTCGAGTTATTCAGGTCGTCGGGTATAAAGGAAGATTAAGACGTGTACCTTCCGCAGCGGTAAGCGACATGATAATTGTTTCGGTAAGAAAAGGTACTCCAGATATGCGAAAGAAAATTTTTCAGGCAGTTATTGTTAGACAGAGGAAACCATACCGACGCTCCGACGGAGTGTGGGTTCAATTCGAAGATAACGGCGCCGTCATTATGACTCCAGAAGGGGAAATGCGAGGTTCAGAAATCCGAGGTCCAGTGGCCAAAGAGGCAGCAGAGAGATGGCCGAGAATAGCAAGTGCGGCAAGCATCATCATATAGGAGATGACAACCATGAAGACAATCCAGCCTAGAAAACAGAGAAAAAGACTGTTTCAAGCCCCACTGCACCTAAGATATAAGCAGTTTTCAGCGACGCTTTCACCGGAACTAAAAGCATCACATAACACTCGCTCCATTCCGGTGCGAGCGGGAGACACTGTGAAAATCATGAGAGGTGACCGCAAAGGATTCGAAGGCAAAGTCGCTCGAGTTGACCGACAAAAATATAGGATTTTTGTTGAAGGAATAACCCGTGAAAAAGTAGACGGTTCAGCCATACAAATTCCGATACACCCATCTAAAGTCATGATTATACGTCTCAACCTAGACGACAAATGGCGCAAGGAAGCTCTGAAACGAAAATCAAAGGAGAAACCTGTAGAAAAAACGACTGAAGAAGAGCCCGTTGAAGAAAAGAAGCTCAAAGTTCCAAAAAGGAGGAGAAAGCGAAAGATAGAAGCAGGCAAGTCTAGGGTCAAGACGGTAGCTAAGACCAAACCAGCAGGAAAAAGTGGAGGAACCTAAAGATGGGCAGAAAAGGAGGAAAAAGACACCTTAAGAGAAAACCAGCACCGGAATTCTGGCCTATCCACCGCAAAGAAGCTGTTTTCACTGTTAGACCAAAACCTGGTCCTCATCCCATTTCAAGATGTATTCCACTCACCCTAATCGTCCGTGACATACTTGGAATTGCCAAAACAGGACGAGAAACCAAGAAAATAATTTCTCAAGGAAAAATCTGGGTTGACGGCAAAATTCAGAAAGAGGATTTGTTCCCAACCGGACTTATGGATGTTATATCAATACCCGACACGGAAAAATCATATCGAGTTTTACCTTCTCAAAAAGGACTAAACATCTATCCAGTCGGGAAGGAAGAGGCTGGATTCAAACTTTGCCGAATTGAAAACAAAACAACAGTCAAACACGGACATATACAGCTTAACCTGCACGATGGAAGGAACATGCTGATTCGCGTGAAAGATGCTAATCATCCAGAGGAAGATGTTTTCCAAACCCTTGACACATTGAAAATCAACTTTTCAAACCAAGAGATCACTGGACACTTCAAACTAAGCGAAGGCGCACCAGCCATAATCATCGATGGAAAAAACAGGGGCAAGTTTGGCAAAATTGTAGCCATTGAGAAGAGACCTGGACAGAAACGAAGAAACACTCTTGTAACAATTGAAGGTAGCAGTGGAAATCGTTTCCAAACATCCATGGATTACATCTTCGTCATCGGCGACAAAGAGCCTCACATATCGCTAACGGAGGCTGACTGACGTGTCCATCGAAGAAATCCGCAAAAAATGGCAAGACAACGCGATGCTTAAACCTCGCATAGAGAAAGTAACCGTAAACATGGCGGTTGGAAAATCTGGAGAAATCCTTGAAAGAGCAACGAAAGTTCTAGAACAGTTAACGAGCCAAAGGCCTTGCAAGCGTAAAGCCAAGAAAACCATACGCGACTTCGGAATCAGAAAAGGCGAGCCCATCACTTGCATAGTAACGTTGCGAAAAGAGAAAGCAAGAGAATTCCTTAAAAAAGCGTTTTACTCGTTAGACAACAAAATTTCAAAAGAAAAATTCGACAACTATGGAAACTTTTCCTTCGGCATCAAGGAACATATTGAAATGCCAGGCACTAAATACGTGCCAGAACTAGGCATACACGGCATGGATGTCTGCGTCACGCTTTGCCGACGCGGATACCGCGTGAAAAAAAGAAGACACGCCAAATCAGATGTGGGGTCACGACATAAGTTAGCTCCAGAAGAGGCTGTGTTGTTCATCAAAGAAGAATTCGGAGTTGAAATCGTATAGGAAAAGGGTGAAACCTTATGGGAAAGCAGAAACCCAAAAAAGTGTACAAGTTTGGCAAAGGAAGTCGGCCCTGTAGACGCTGTGGCTCTTATGGTTCTGTCATTCGCCGGTATGAGTTAAACTTGTGTCGTCAATGTTTTAGAGAAGTCGCTAAACAGCTGGGCTTTAAAAAGTACGAGTAGAGGGATGAGAAAGACTTGACGACTATGGATACGCTTTCAAACGGGCTTACGACCATAATGAACAACGAACTGCGAAACAAGCCAGAATGCATAATAAGCCCGGCCTCAAAGCTCTTAGGACGCGTCCTAAGGGTGATGCAGTTAAATGGGTACATCGGCGAGTTTGAGTTCATCGACGATGGACGTTCAGGCAAGTTTAAGGTGCAACTTTTTGGCCGTGTCAATAAATGCGGAGCTATAAGACCCCGCTATCCGGTTGGCGCCGACGAATTTGAGGATTGGGAGAAGCAGTTTCTCCCAGCTCGAGATATTGGCCTACTCGTGGTTTCAACTCCGCATGGGGTGATAGCTCACAAGGAAGCAAAGGAGAAGAAGATTGGAGGGCGTCTCCTCGCCTTTGTTTATTAGGAGAATTAATGATGCAAGCTGTGGAAGCGGTTAAGTCTGTTGAGGTTCCTGATGGTGTTGAGGTTCAAGTAGAAGGGAGAGTCGTCACTGTTAAAGGAGAGAAGGGCACACTTACACGAGATTTTTCAAAGGCGCCTGTAACTATAAAATTAGATGGAAAAACTGTTAGGGTTCGGGCCAATTGGCCTCGGAAGAGAGAGACTGCGCTTGTAGGCACGGTTGGTTCTCATATTCAAAACATGATTCTGGGAGTAACGAAAGGTTTCACGTATAAGTTGAAGATAGTTTTTTCTCATTTTCCAATCTCTGTTAAGGTTAAGGAAAACACGGTGCTGATTGAGAACTTCACTGGAGAGCGTAGCTCCCGCAAAGCCAAGGTAATGGGTGATGTTAAGGTTTTGGCCAAAGGCGACGATGTTATTGTGCAGGGAATCAATCTTGAAGATGTAAGCCAAACTGCGGCTAACATTCAAAACGCAACCAAGATCAAGAAGAAGGACCCAAGGGTTTTTCTCGACGGCATCTATGTCTATGAACGCTTGGAGGGAATGGAAACTTAATGGACCCGAAGAAGCGAGAGATCGAGAACTCGGCGAAAGAGCGAGCTTTAGCTTTGCGTAAGCGTCTCAAAAGCAAGAAGCCAAAGTTTAGGCGGCAAGAAAGCTGGCGTTACAAGCGGGTGAGCGAGATTTGGAGAAAACCCGATGGTATAGACAGCAAGATGCGCAGGAAAAAGAAGGGTTGGCCCAAATCGGTTGAGGTTGGATATCGCGGTCCTAAAGCGGTACGCGGGCTTCATCCTTCTGGTTATGCTGAAGTTTTGATCCGTACAGTGGACGATGTGGATAGAGTTGACCCGAAAACCCAGGCGATTCGGATTGCTCGCGCTGTTGGAGCCAGGAAACGTATTGAAATTACCTCCAGAGCCAGAGAAAAAGACATTCATGTTCTTAACCCGAGAGAGGTGGAGAGGCCGTTGGCGGAAGAGGAAGTGGAGAAGGCTGAAGTTGAAGCAGCCGAAGAGGCCGAGGAGGCTGAAGAGGAGGAAGAGGAATAGATGAGTCTTAAGAGTCAACGCCGATTGGCTGCTCAGATTCTCAAAGTGGGTGTGAATCGGGTTTGGATAGATCCTGAGCGCAACGAGGATGTTGAGGTTGCGATTTCGCGGGAGGAAATTCAGAAGTTGATTCATGAAGGTACAATTAAGGCTTTTCCAAAGAAGGGTATAAGTCGGGTTCGAGCTCGGGTTTTGCATGAAAAAAGGAAGAAGGGCTTGAGAGGGGGACCTGGCCGCAAAACAGGGTCTGCTCGGGCGAGGGTTTCTAAGAAGGAGGCTTGGATGAAGCGTATTCGAGCTTTGCGTAGGCGTCTGCGGGAATGGAAAGCCAAACGGACGGTTACGGAGAGCAGTTATCGTCGGCTTTATACGCTGGCTAGTAGTGGGGTATTCAGCTCCATAGCTGAGATGGAGCGCTACGCTAAGGCTCACGGCTTGTGGAGGAAACGGTAAATGGCGACTGGTCCTCGTTATAGGGTTGCTTTTCGTAGGCGAAGGGAGGGGAAAACCAATTATCGCCGAAGGAGGGCTCTTGTTTTGTCTGGGTTGCCTCGGTTTGTTGTGCGTTGCACGTTAAGGCGTGTGATTGCTCAGATGATTAGGGCTGAGATTGTTGGTGACAAGGTTCTTGTGTCTGCTGATTCCAGTGAGCTTGCTAAGAGTTTTGGTTGGCTAGGCAGCTGTTCTAATTTGCCTGCTGCCTATCTTACGGGGTTGTTGTGTGGTTATAAAGCGCTAACGTCTGGTGTGAAAGAGGCTGTTTTGGATATTGGTTTGCAGTCGCCAACTAGAGGTGCAAGGATTTTTGCGGCGCTTAAGGGTGTTTTGGATGCTGGTGTTTTGGTGCCGCATGATGAAGGTATTTTGCCAAGCGAGGAGAGGGTTCAGGGACAGCATATTGTTGGGTATGCTAAGCAGTTGGTTTCTAATCCAGATTTGTACCAAACTCGTTTTTCTGGGCATTTATCTAAGGGGTTGCATCCGGAGCAAATTGCTGAACACTTCTTTTCTGTGAAGGAGAAGATTGTTTCGTCCTTTAAAGAGGAAAAGGTGCCAGAAAAGAAAAAGGCTGAGGCTAAGCCTAAGGTTAAAATGAAGAGAAGGACGAGGCGAAAGGCTGTTGCTAAGTCCAAGCCTAAAAGTCGCGTGTCTGAAAAGAGGAAAGGTGAGGTTGGAAAATGAGTTCTCGTAGAAGAAGACGCGGAGGTTCTCGTGGAAGAGGAAGAAGAGTTGAGGAGAGGGTTGAAGCTTGGGTGCCTCGTACGAAGCTTGGCAAGATGGTTCGTGATGGACATGTCACTTCTGTTGAGGAGATTTTTGCTGAAGGCTTGAAGATTCGGGAGTCTGAGATTGTGGATGTGCTTCTTCCTGAGCTTCAGGAGGAGGTAATTAACATTAACTTGGTTCAGAAGCAGACTGATGCTGGGGAGAAGTCTCGTTTTAAGGCGATTGTGGCCGTTGGCAACCGTGACGGATACATTGGCTTGGGCGGTGGCAAGGCTAAGCAGGTGCGTACGGCTATTGAGAAGGCTGCTATAGATGCTCGGCTTAATCTTATCTTGGTTCGCAGGGGCTGTGGGAGCTGGGAGTGTGGGTGTGGGCGTCCTCATTCTTTGCCTTTTCAGGTTCGCGGTAAATGTAGTAGTGTTGAGATTTTGCTTGTGCCTGGTGCGCGTGGGTTGGGGTTGGTTGCTAGTGAGGTTGCAAAGGTTGTTCTTGGTTTGGCTGGTGTTAAAGATTGTTGGACTAAAAGTTTCGGTTCTACTAGGACTATTCCTTCTTTCGCCTATGCGGTTTTTGACGGGTTAAGGAAGACGTATAGTTTGGTTACGAAGGCGGAGTGGGTTAGATCGGGATGACGGAACAGCGACGATGTTTGGCGGTTGTTCGAGTTCGAGGAAGAAGCGATGTTTTTCGTGAGGTTAGGGAGACGATGGAGCTTTTGCATCTGTATCGCAACTGTCATGCTACTCTTGTGGATGATCGACCTGCTTATGTTGGTATGTTGCGGAAGGCGCAGAACTGTTTGACTTGGGGCGAGGTTTCAAAGGAGAACGTAGCTTTGCTTCTGAAGAAGCGGGGTAGACTTGTGGGCAACAAGAAATTGACGGACGAGTATTTGGAGGATATGGGCTACAAGTCGCTGGATGAACTAGCTGAGGCTATATACGAGGCTGAAGTGGAGTTTAATAAGTTGCCAAGGATAAAGCCGGTGTTTCGGTTGCATCCGCCGAGCAAGGGATTCAAGGGCAAGGTGAAGAGAAGCTACACAAGTGGAGGAGTCACAGGCTACAGAGGCGAAAACATAAACAGCCTCATAAAACGAATGACTTAATGCGTGCCTGAACAGTTTTGTTGATGTTATGTGTGTATATTTGTGTGTGATGATATACTTTATATTTCACCCTGAACGCCTATTCCATACTCAAGAGAGAAGAAGTGTGAAAGCGCTTTGAGTGAACGCTGGTGGGAACGCAGGAAAAAACGACGTCGTGACCCGTGGTTCAGCGACGTATTCAACGAATTCGACCGCATAGAATACATGATGGACGAAATGATGCGCCAAGCCTTCGAATCTCCCTCGTCAAAAAGAAGAGATAAGCGCGTAACCCGAAGAGGACCATATATCTATGGCTTCTCAATGACCACAGGACCAGACGGAAAACCAATCATCAAAGAATACGGAAACATCAAACCAGACCGCCAGCCTTCTAAAGCTCAAATAAGAGAAATAAAAGAAGAAACAGAACCCCTAATCGACATACTCGAAGAAGACAAAGCCATAACCATTCTAGCCCAGCTGCCAGGCGCAAAAAAAGAAGACATCCACGTAAGCGTCACAGAAACCCAAACAACAATCACCGCAGACACACAAGAACAAAGCTACGACAAAAAACTCCAACTACCCGCAATAGTAGACCCGAAGTCAGCTAAAACATCATACAAAAACGGAGTTCTCCAAATAGAACTACGAAAGATGCTACTCACAAAAACCTCTTACGAAGAATAGGCTTTTTTGTGACATCTATCCAAAGTGAACTATTCGTGGTATACTATTTGGGTATACTTCTTCATCATAGCTAACCTTAAACCAAAAATCGGATACACGTTCTCTTGTGTTATAGCAACAGAGGTTTACACATGACTCAAAGGCTATATCACGGTATTCCGTTGCACGTTTGCCAGTCTTGCGGTTGGCGTTGGAACAGCTTTGAAGCTAGAAAATGCCCAAAATGTGGAGAAAAGGAGCAAGCGTAATGTTGTTTGTGGGTTTTTCGCTTATATTACTCGGTGGCGTTTGGATTCTAGTATCCGAGATGGTACTTGACTTAGCTAAGAAAAAATGGTCGAATAGGATGGAGCCAAGAGAGAGTTGAAATGTCCTAGTGACTCCCAAAAGGTGAGTCCACTCCTTTTCTCTCCAAATGATTCAGTCAAATGTTAGTGATTAAGAGTCTTCTGAAGAAGCAGAGAACTCAACGTTTTCATGGAACCACGCGTGTGTCGTATTTTTCTAGGATATCATCTTTCTTTCCTTTGGAAATCGATCATACTCTCTTTTTTCCATTATTTCTCTCAGCTGCTGAGCGAACTTCCAGACTTCATAATAAGTGTTATAGATAGGAATAGGAGCAGTCCTTATTATATTCGGTGGCCTGAAATCAGGAACTACTCCTCTTGCCCTTAATGCTTCAGTTATTCTCATGCCTTCTTGGTGTTCAATCGCAACATGTCCTCCTCTGCACTCAGCTTCTCTAGGTGTTCCAATTGTGAAATTGTACGGCTGCTCAGAGAGAGTTTCGTCAACCAAATACATCAAATATGAGGTCATCTTCAGAGATTTTTTCCTTATTGCTCCTATTCCAGCTTCAAGAATTATCTTGAGTGCACCTTCAACCGGTGCCAAGCTCAAAACAGCAGGAGAAGATATCTGCCATCCTCCTGCACTCTTGGAATGTTCGAAATTGAGACGCATGTTGAACTGTTTATCTTTGACATATCCAAACCAGCCAGCAAGCGCAGGCTCACGATTAAAATGCTTCTTGTTTATGTACAGGAAGGCCGTACTGCCAGGTCCTCCGTTTAGGTATTTGTAACTGCACCAAAGGGCAAAATCTAAATCCCATTTATCGAAGTAATGAGGCACCGCGCCGACCGTGTGAGAACAGTCGAAACCTATTGGTATTCCTCTACTGTGTGCTTCTTCGATAAGATATTGCATGTTGAGGAGTTGCCCACTTCGGTATAGTGCCGAAGGAAGGAAAACAAGTGCAATTTCCTCATCCATCAATTCAACAATTTTATCCTCGTCCA
>JGI2173J19968_10000026_pt1 | contig 53414 bp, 46 predicted proteins | sample DeeMarSWOR136_30_FD_19968 | JGI IMG/M metagenome (IMG submission 19968) | reverse complement strand
CCGGCCGGAATCACTAACTTCTCCATCACACGCGGCACCCTCGGAGCACCCGCCTTCAATAATACCGAATGCCCCCTGATCTCAACCACATCATAATCATCCACCTCGCTCAACACCAAATCCTGTGGTGAAAAGCTTATTGTTCTGGTTATCGTACCAGCAACAAGCGGTAGAATTGCACAAAACCAGAGCATCAAGAATCTCTTCATGTTACCTCCTCATTCTTGCTCTGAATACAGAAAAAGCTGTCTAAATTCATCTTAAGATAATGGCTTTCTTAACCTGTCTGAAATCATCACTGACGAAGTGCACGAAATACACACCATTAGGAACAATGTCGCCCGAATCATCTGCACCATCCCAAACAGTAGACGAGGGACGCCCAACAACGGACAATTGATCGGACAAGTTTTTCACCAAGCGTCCAGTAGCATCATAAATATGTAACTGAACTGACTGTGGATCGGCACTACCCGTGACATAATCGATACGCAACCGATCAGCACAAGGAGTCGGTATTAGAGATATCGAAGGAACGATTTTTGTAGGCGCAACGACCCCACCCTCATCAACACCGAGCAGAACATCGGCGCGCACCAGATACGAATAGTCACCCCAACCCCAATCAACGTTATGACCTCGCACCATGTAGTAGAACTCACCGCTCGGATGTCCGGTGAACTGATAGAGTGTATCAGTAATGTTCGACGAAACCGTATCGACATTTGCAAACAAGCAGCCCGGATATACATCATCGACATAGAAACCATTATTCAGCTCTGCACCATCGGTCATCGCCCGAAACCTTATGTACACGGACTTGCCGAACCAATCTTCGAGTGAATAGGCCTTGCGAATCCAACCGCCGGAATTGCCGTTGAAACGCGTGGTGTCGAGATTAAACCATTCCTTGGTATTTTCAGACACCTCAACGACCGCGACATCATAATTGGTTTCCAGATCGTACCAGCACCAGAACGTAACCGAATCTCCGGATTCAACCGGGTACGGGTGAACCGTACGCACCGCGTGATTCATATCATTGCTGCTACCCGAGTAAAGACTGTGGCTCCCCGAATGTGCTTCGGTCGTTGATAAAGTGAAGCCCTGTAGTACCCAGCGGTCAGTGCCTGATTCTAATTCGTCTTCGACGATCGAGGGATTGGATAACTCCAACAACTCCCAGTGTGTTGGGTGGTTATCATCGACGTTCTTGGCATGCCAGGCCACTGGATAATCTGCACTTACCGAACCGAGTGAATAGACCATAGGCGGCGGCACCACTGCATCCAGTAACAGAACGACTGAATCACAGAACCCGGCCAAGTATTTCAGTGCTTTAAAGTTCTGATGCACGATATGGTCAAGGTCGCCCACCGATTGATAAAACCAGGTACCGAGTTCTGTGGTAAAGGAGAGATTAGACATACCTCCTACCCAATGACACCAACTGTAGAACCAATCACAACTCGACCCGCTCACCGCATAAATGGCTGAATATATTGGACCGCGGTCGTAATAACCGCCACTCAAACACTGCACCTGATTTGCCATATGGTTGCCGACCTGATCATAGAGTACTGCATCCGGTGCTGGCTCGCCGGTCCAGCCCCAGGGCCACATGACCAATTCGCCGGAGCTATGATAGCTCATATATGCATTGATAATACGCTCCTTCACGTAGAGCGTGAGCGCCCTGGTTTCATCACCTGAATTCACATAGGCGCCGCAGAAAGTCGCGCTGCTCGGTCGATGCCTTGCCTGATATTCATCCACTGCACCCCAATCACCTTCGATATTTGGCGAACAGCCGCCATAATTACGATTCGGGTCCGTACCGATTTCTCCGCCGAAGGGCTCACGATTCTTGCGCCACATATAACCCCCTGGATAATCGTATAGATATCCGTCGACATTGATCACTGGAAAACAATACATCTCGGTATTGTTGATGATATCTGTTATCTCCGGTACGACATTATAGGCGCTGAGCATGGAATCGGCAAAGAACATGACTACGGGAACACATGCCCACTCACGTGAATGATGTGTGCCGTCAATCAAGAAACCCGGTTCATCATCCTCCTCCAGGTACGGGTTATCAGATATCTTCAGCCCATAGATCCAGTTGCCTTCATAGGTAGGAATGGGTAGTGAATCGAACTTGCATATCATGGGAAAGTCTTGCGCGAGTTGTCTCAGGCTGTCCTCTACTTGTGCATACGACAGATATTCTGCACGCACGCCTTCTTTGGCCAACGCCAGGTCATGCACGACCACCTCATAGCTAAGACCCGAGCTTCTAATTTTGTCTAACATCGCGTCATCAGCCACGATATCGTAGTATACACCGGTGCGCACTCCCGCAATATCGAACTCTTGTTTAGCCGAAATCCTCTTCAACTCATGCCAGTTTCGTACATAGACGCGCACCACCTGCTGCTGGGCCGCTATTAGACCCATTAAACAAAACAGAAGAATCAACGATTTCTTCATCCATACTCCTCTCATAGACTTAAATCTAATCATATTATAGTCCCATGCCAAAACTTGTCAACATAGATTCGTCCCCTCAAAGAGACGTCATTCGGTTCAACAATATCCAAGAACGAGTGATGGACATGTGTTAGGCTTAATATCTTTATATGACCTCACCTATTCTGCCTATGCGTACGGATTTCCATTGCCAGACCTTGAAGACCTCGAAGAAGTTCGAGACTTCACCGCCCGGGTCAAAAGAGAAGTAAATGAACAGAGGCTTGCCTTTCAAATACCTCTTATGCAAGGGACCCCAAAATCTAGAGTCCGCCGAATTATCGCGATTATCGCCCATCGCAAAGATGCAGTCTTTTGGAACAACCACTGGCCCGAAGTTATCGCGCACTTGTACCCCGATCAGTTCAAACAGTTGAGCCTTTTCCCATTTCTGTTGATAGGTACGGTTATCAGCGATGACACCGCGGAATGTTTGTCCGCTAGCATGTCGAACATAGGACTCAACAACCTCTGTTCCGTTTACGTAGAGAACCTTGTTAATAATCTCCACTGTATCGCCTTGCACCGCCACGCATCGCTTCACAAAATCCTTGTTCTCAAAGGGATACCTGAAGACAACAATCTCACCGCGCCGCGGCATGCGACCAGGAATAATCGGAATCTGTTTGGTCGAGAAAGGTATGGGAATCTTCACCCCATATATGAATCTGTTCACGAGTAGCGCGTCGCCGATGAGCAGAGTCTTCTCCATAGAAGCGGTTGGAATAACGTAAGCTTCGACGAAAATCGCGCGCAGGATCAAGACGACAATTATCACAATTGACCACGAATATAGTTCTCGTCTCAACTTGTCCTTCATAGCATAGATTATAGCGCCATTCAATGAAAAGTCAACCGCGACGCTTGACGCTGCACGCCTTGCGCCTTCTGCAAGGAACCGATTATCAAAGGATTTATGAACAGAATTGTCATTCTGTAATCTGCCATTGGGGCGGAGAGTCATAAACGTCCCACGCGCAAGCACTAATCTCTAAATCCTGAACAAATCCAAACGTCCAAATTCCAATGTTCTAAACACTGTTTTGAGTTTAGGTAATTTGGCATTAGATATTGTTTCGGATTTCGTGCTTAGGATTTCGGATTTTGCTAAATGTGTAATCGTACCATTTGTCTCAAAGACATAGATCGTCAATTTGTAATCTGATATGCTGATACGCTGCTCTGTTCCCCTTGACTTCATGACAATTATAGCTAAAATTGTCCATGTCCAATTGCGGGCGGTTAGCTCAGCCTTGGTTAGAGCGTCTGCTTGACATGCAGGAGGTCACCCGTTCAAGTCGGGTACCGCCCATTTCCCAAAACACTACACATCTATACATCCCCGAACCGATCCAAGAAAGGCTTCTATGGAAAACGTACTGGATCTCCTGGTAAAGATCCAGGGTTTTGATTATGAAGTTGAGGAAACCAGGGCACGATTAGCACAAATACCACACGAGATAGAAAAACTCGAGAAACAAATAAAGGCGCAAGAACAAGAACTAACAGAACAAGAAACGAGAATTCAGGAATTGAAAAAAGACTACAAGCTAAAGGAAATCGAAATCGCGGATAATGAAGACAAGATGAACAAACTAAATGCCCAAACCTTTGCCGTCAAAACAAATGAGGAATATCGCGCCATACTTAATGAGGTGGATTTCTTGAAAAAGAAAAATGGCGAAATAGAAGATTCCATGCTTGCCCTACTCGAGGAAGAAGAAAAACTAAAGAATTCGATTGGTACAATACGCAATGCGGCGAAAGAATATATCACAAAAAAGAAAGAAAAAATAAACGAGTTGAAGAAAGAAGGGGAGTCTGCATTAGAGAAACAGACCAATGCACAAAACAACTTTGAAAATAGCTTTGCGACTCTGCCTGACGATCTGAAAGAATTGTATAACAGAATCGCCAAAGTCCGGGACAAAGCCGTCTGCCTCATTTCCGACAACACGTGCACCGGGTGCTACGCTAACTTAACCCATCAATTTCTGAACGAACTCAAGAAACGCAACAAGATATTACTCTGCGACAACTGCGGTCGCATTCTCGTTTATACGCCTCCAAGCAAATAATCAATGCCCGGCACCCAAAAAGAATTGTGCATCTTTGTCGACGGTTCATCAAGAGGCAATCCCGGTCCAGCCGGGGTCGGCATTGCCGTATTCGAACCGGACAACGCTGATGCGACGGCGGAAATATCAAAATACATTGGCAGAACAACCAACAATGTTGCCGAGTACGAAGCGGTAATCCACGCGCTTCGTTGGATGATACACACGGGAGCGAAGCGGGCCGTTCTGAAACTCGACTCAGAACTTGTATATAAGCAGATAAACGGCACATACCGAGTGAAGTCTCCACACATCACCTTCCTCATGAAAAGAATCAAATCGCTCAGGGCACGGGTCGACGATGTCTCCTTTGTCCTTGTCCCACGCGATGAAAACAAATTAGCGAACCGCTTAGCCCAAAGGGCATCAAAGAAAGTAAAGGTTAAACACAAAACATTCAAACAATTAGCCCTGTAGATAATGAAAGGCTCGAGGGAAATAAACGCACCCAGGATGCTTATCTTTGGCTACCTGGGCATTATCACCATTGGAACGGTACTGCTCCTTCTGCCGAACGCTACACGTAACGGCATCAGCCTCATCGATGCGGTATTCACAGCCTCTTCGTCTCTATGTGTAACCGGTCTTATCGTTAAAAACACGGCTCTCGACTTCACCCTTTTCGGCAAGTGTATAATACTCACCCTCATTCAAATCGGCGGCCTCGGCTACATGACGCTGTCAACGACATTTTTCTTCTTCATCGGACGGAAGATCTCTCTGCGTGACCGGTTGTTGTTCAAAGAATCAATAAATTTTCTCACCTTCGCAAACCTGCGACGCTTTGCATGGCGGGTATTCAGGATAACCATCTTTGTTGAATTACTGGGAACCGTCATCCTGTATTCTGTCTTTGCATCTAGATTCAGCCCGCCCGTCGCGCTCGGTCAAGCTTTTTTTCACGCTGTATCCGCATTCTGTAACGCCGGGTTCTCCACGTTCTCGGAAAACATGACGCTCTTTTCATCTTCAATACCAGCCCCGTTGGTTGTCGCCGCGCTGTTCATATTAGGTGGTATTGGTTTTGTCGTGATATCAGATTTGTATACAACACTCGTAAAACGAGAAAAGAAAAAACTCGCCCTACACACGACGCTAGTACTGAGAACAACAATCGCTCTCATCGCCATCGGTTCTCTCTTCATTTTGATTGTCGAATATGACCGCAGTCTCGTTGGTTTATCACTTCTTCAGAAAATCGTGCTGTCCTTTTTTCAGGCCGTCACGCCTAGAACAGCTGGCTTCAATACGATACGGGTCGCCGTGTTTTCACCCATCACACTCATGCTTCTCATGGCTTTCATGTTCATTGGAGCCTCACCAGGTGGTACCGGTGGTGGTATAAAAACAACCACTCTTGTATTGCTGGTCAGATGGGCAAAAGATTTAATGTTAGGTAGGCATGGCAAGGATATAACCGCTCTGAAAAAAAGAATTCCCATTGAACAGGCATACCGAGCTTTCTTGATTTTCATATTATCTTGCGGCACCATCATCGTCGCTTTTTTCATTATCATGATTGCCGAGAATCAAGCACCCCTTAAGACCATGTTTGAAGTTTTCTCGGCATTTGGCACCGTAGGCCTGTCGTTAGGCTCAGCAACGAATCCATTCTGCAGCTTTGCCTACGATCTATCGGCATTCGGTAAATCGGTGATTATCTGCGTGATGATTGCCGGCAGGGTAGGAACCATCACGGTGGGTAGTGCAATTCTCAAGCCGCATCCATTGGAATATTCATACCCCGAAGAAGCAATCGTGATCGGGTAAACTTAACATAATAGCCGAGCATGGAAACATTCACATTGGAGAATGTCAATTGCGTTAACTTCACCGCGCGCAGAATAAATCGCTATGCCCTGCTGATTGAAAAAGGTTACATTACGGCGAAAATCGCAGACCCAAGACGCTTACCAAAAGGCATCCCGAGATTCGATCTCAAGAAGAAATATGTCATACCGGGGTTCACCGATTGTCACACTCACCTCGTTGCTACTGGAATCGAAATGCAGCGGCTCGACCTGAGTACTTGCCGCTCGCTGGATGATTGTCTCCAGAGAATCAGTGCACAAGCAAAAAAAAGAAAGCTCGTGTTCGCATCAAACTGGGATGAAAACTCGTGGCGGTTTGACGACAGCACACGATTAAACCGCCGTACGCTCGACAGGATTTCGAGGAGCAAACCGATAATCATGCGGCGCATTTGCGGACATTACGCCGTCGTCAACACATGCGCCCTGCAGCGTATTCCCAGAAATTGGAAAATTGTTGACCGTCGGAACGGTCTGCTGTATGAAGATGTCGCCCTCAATTTGAACGACATCTTCATGCCGACCGACGAAATGCTGACGAAGGCAGTCAGACTCGGAACAAATAAAGCATTGCAGTTGGGGATTACTTCGGTGCATGAAATATCAATACCAAGACGTTTTAGGATACTACAAAAATTGAGGCATAAACTCCGGGTGCGCTTCGCCGTGTACCTACCTGAGAAGCACCATAAGAGCGTGATCGAAACAGGATTGCGGACCGGTTATGGGGACGATTGGCTTAAGTTCGCAGGTACAAAGATCTATGTCGATGGTTCCCTGGGTGCCCGCACTGCCGCACTCTGGCACTCCTTTACCAATAGCCGCCGACGGGGTAACATTCTAGTATCCAAGAACGCACTATCCAAGCTGCTACAGAGTGCCGAGAACAATGGTATTCAGTTAATGATACATTCGATTGGCGACCGAGCAACGTCGACGGTTCTTGATGTATTAAGAAAACATACTCAGTCCGGCAATCCGCTGCGACACAGAATCGAACATCTCGAAATACTTGCAGCGGAATCGGTTGCGGACATTGCTGGCCTGAAAATAATCGCTTCTATGCAACCCAATTTCGTGCACCGTTGGCAAAATCCTGAAGGGATGTACCACCGAATCCTTGGTAATAGGTATCTAAGAATGAACTGTTTTAAGTCCCTGCTGAACGCACACGTCAAAGTAGTATTCGGCTCGGACTGCATGCCCCTTGGTCCAATTTACGGCGTTAAGGGAGCGGTGGGACATCCCTCAGAATGCGGAAGACTCCATATCGCTGATGCCCTTCGCTTGTACACCGAAGCCGGACCTTACGCCACGTTCGACGAAAAAAAGAAAGGTAGAATAGAACCAGGTCACTTCGCCGACCTCGTGATACTCAACAAGAACCCACTCGAAGAACAAAATTTGAATAGCCTTCAGGTGGAAGCGGTCATGGTTAACGGCCGCTTCGCCTACCGACACAAATGACCGGTTGTCTAGCAATATGAAAAAACTGCCCTGGATTTTCTCAAAGGCATATAAGAAGTTCAATACCGACCGCTGTCCGCTCCTCGCATCAGCACTGGTACACGCTACCGTGTTTAGCCTCTTCCCACTGCTGATCGCCTTACTCTCTCTTTCGGTATTTGTGCTCGGGTCTTCTGAGGGCATCATAGAGAAACTAATGCCCATCTTCCAACAAGTCTTTCCCGTCGGCATCGACAAGCTCATAAGAGACATAACGGCGGTCAAGCAAACGTCGATAATTATCGCAGTGATTGGCTTCGTTGGATTTACCTGGGCGGCGGCAACCATCTTCAGAGCGATTGAATCAACCCTGAACGTGATATGGAAGGTAAAAAAGGACCGCCCCTTCTTTCGCAAGAGTTTGATCACAATCGGCTCCGCTTTTCTTGTCTTCATCGGGCTGTTTGCATCTTTCGGCCTCACCATCTGGGGCACGGCAGCTGGCGGCACAGGGTTAGCAAGCTTCTTGCCTGAAATCAGCTTCGTTGCCAGCATTGCACTGTTTGGTCTCATCTACAAATTCTTTCCGAATCGCCCCGTGTTGTGGAAGGAAGCCTACTTCGGTGCGCTATTCACCGGCGTTTTCTGGGAACTGGCAAAGATTCTGTTCACGGTGTATATTGTCAATGTTGTTGACTACACCAAAATCTATGGCTCATTATCGGCACTTATCATTTTGTTTTTGTGGGTATACTATTCGGCATACATATTTCTATTTGGTGCCGAACTCTCTTACGTGTACGCCCGACGAAAAAAACTGAAATAAACCACCAGATTAAACTCTAAACCCCAAACATCAAATCACAAACAAATCCCAATGACCAAAAGTCCAAACAACAAATTCAGTGTGTACGCTATCAGATCATCAGAGTATCAGATTGCTTCCCAATTAGATTACACCTCAACATTATAGTCACTATGTCACCTTGTTATTGTGTCATTCGCCACAGGCATAAGTGGTCGTTTTGTAACCTGATATGCTGGTAGTCTGATATCCTGCACGCTGGTACCCTAATCATCTGATATACTTCTTGTTAAGACAGCGTAGGGGGTGGGGCGTGGAGTAAAGCCTTCAGGTCTAATGAAACCCAAACCCTAAATCCTAACATCTAAACTCTAAACAATCTCAAAGTTCAAAATGCAAATGGCCAAAACTCTCTTACGGTTTTGGATTTTGATATTAGTATTTCAATATTGTTTAGGATTTCGTGCTTAGAATTTCGAATTTGAGATGCAGTTGTTGCTGCCTATCACGATTATTTCAATTGTCGGCGCATCCTCACAGCGCTCGCCAAAGTGAGACGACGGATGTTGCGTTCCTTCCCCCTTGACAAAATTCATATTGTGGTTATAATTGTCTAATGACTCTACATATAGTGTTCTTTTGGAGCGAATAGTGAAATGTCCGAGATGCGGTAAGGATTCAGACCGCGTCCTCGAAACAAGGACCTCTCAGGCAGGGTCGGTCGTCCGGAGGAGAAGAGAATGCGGCAAATGTCACTTTCGATTCACGACATACGAAACGGTCGAGCACGTTCCGCTCGTGGTCATCAAACGCGACAGGACAAGAGAACCTTACGACCGTGCCAAGTTATTAAACGGAATCGCGACCGCATGCCGCAAGCGTCCGGTTGCGGCGGCGAAAATCGAGTTGATTGTTAATGACATCGAAGACATTCTGTCCGACCGATATCAGACTGAGATTAAATCGGCGGATATCGGCAGAATGGTCCTGGATCGTTTACTGGATATTGACGAAGTCAGTTATGTTCGCTTCGCCTCAGTCTATCGGAAATTCACTAACGTCGACAAGTTTGCCAGCGAGTTGAAAACAATAAAAAAGGAGCGAAGATGGAGGAAAAAACAACGGTAAGGATCGGTATCTCTGAAGAGATTCCGCGCGAGAATATTTTCCAGCACGTCAAAAAAAGAGATGGCGAAATTGTCATATTCGACAAGTCAAAAATTGCAAATGCAATCTACCTGGCGGCGAAGGCCGTGGGTGGTGATGACAGCATATTAGCTGACAAATTGGCCAATGAAGTGGTCCTTTACTTGTACACCAAGAAAGGTCACGAGACTCCCGAAGTAGAAGAAATTCAAGACGCAGTAGAGAAAACCTTGATTGAAAACGGCCATGCACGTACCGCCAAGGCCTACATTCTCTACCGAAAGCAGCGCGAAATCCTGCGCAAGAAACAGCTGCTGTTGCGCAAACCAGAAGAGAGAGAAACAACCGATTACGCGCTTTTTGTGCGCACTTCTGACGATGATTTCGTGGCCTGGGACCGCGGGCGAATAATCAAAGCCCTGAAGAACGAAACAGGGCTGGAACAGGAAATCGCAGAGAAGATTTCTTTGGAAACCGAAGAAACGATCCTTAATTCCAATGTTCATCTCGTAAGTTCTTCGCTCATTCGCGAAATTGTCAACGTCAAACTGATCGAGCACGGCTTAGAGAACTCGAGACTACGCCATACCCGATTGGGCATACCACTCTACGATGCTGACAAAATCATTCTCTTTGCGAATCGAGAGAACGCAAACATACCACACAATCCAGAAGCGACAAATATGACGCTGGCGGAAACCGTGAAAAAGCAGTATATGCTTTCCGAGGTTTTTAGTCGCGACGTGGCCGATGCCCATATTCGGGGTGACATACATTTACACGACCTCGGTTTTGGCGACCGTCCGTATTGTTCTGGTCAATCGCTGGAATACGTTAAAAAATTCGGTTTGAATCTGCCGAATGCCTTATCAATTGCCCGACCTGCACGCCATCCGGACACCCTGCTGGCACATATGGTCAAATTCTCGGCGGCGCTACAGGGACACTTCGCGGGCGCAATTGGGTGGGACGCAATAAATATTTTCTTCGCTCCTTTCTTAACGGGGATGTCTGACCGCGACATCCATCAGCTGGCCCAGATGTTGGTTTTCGAATACTCCCAGCAATCGGTGGCGCGCGGTGGACAGGCGATATTCTCCGATCTGAATGTTTATTGGGAAATTCCGAAACACTTCCGCGATGTTCCGGCAATCGGCCCGGGTGGCGAGTACGACGGCAAAAAATATGGTGACTATGCCGCCGATGCGCAGCGTTTTGCCTGGGCGCTTTTTGATGTCTACATGGATGGCGATGGAACCGGTCGCCCCTTCTTCTTCCCAAAGCCGCTGGTACACATAACCGAGGATTTCTTCACGACTCCGGGCTGGGAAGAATTCCTGAATCATATTGCTGATGTGTCATCCAAGCGCGGCAACACCTACTATGTTTTTGACCGTGGTCAGACGGCAAAGATCTCCGAGTGTTGTCGGTTGTCCTTCAAACTCGACGAGCACGACTTGAAAGATGCGCACACGCCCTGGAAAATGCGCTACACCGCAATGCAAAATGTCACCCTGAATCTACCGCGTGCGGCGTTCTTGGCTAACGGCAGCGATGATCGGTTGTACGAAAAACTTGATGAATTACTCGATCTAATCGTCAAAGCACACGAACAGAAGAAAACCTTCATTGAGAAACTGATTTCCCTGAAGGAAGAGGGTCCGCTCGCTCTCTTGACGATGGAGCGTGACGGTGAAGCATACCTTAGGCTCTACCGTGCTACATATCTGGTTGGCTTACTCGGTTTGAACGAGCTCGTACAATTTCATACAGGCAAGGAAATGCACGAAGACGAAGACGCCTTGCGTTTTGGACTCAAGGTGTTATCATATCTCTATCTGCGCATAAAGGAATTGTCGAAAAAATACAATATCAGACTAGTCATGGAACAGACTCCGGCCGAGTCTGCAGCCCATCGTCTTGCGCGCCTTGATCTCGAGCATTTCCCTGATCAAGCAGCAGATATTGTGAAGGGGAACCACGAAAATAACGCTGTCTACTACACCAATTCAACCTACCTGAACGTCGGCACGTCGCTCGACCCGATCACCAGGGTACAGTTGGAAGGCAAATTCCATGATCTAATCGAGGCCGGCGCCCTTACCCATATCTGGCTCGGCGAGGTGCAACCACCAAAGGAATCGATCGCCAATTTTGTGGTCAAGACATTTCGTAAGTCACGTAACGCACAGATCGCCTTTTCCCCAGAATTCACCACGTGCAACAGTTGTTTCAAAACGACCCGTGGACTCAAGGAACAATGTCCCAATTGCGGCGGCAAGAAGGTCGACCATATTACCAGGGTCACCGGCTACTTTACGAAGGTATCGGGTTGGAATAAGGGCAAGAAGGCCGAACTCAAGGACCGTTACCGTTCAAGATTATAGACACAATCCTATTGGGCATCAGGCAAATCTAAACGCCTGATGCTCTCGCTTCATCGCTCCATAAATCTCGACCAATAAATATGCCAGCCTATATCAAATCCCGTGAACTTGTTTTCAGACAACTAGTCACACTTGCCTGGCCCATCGTGCTCGCCTTCATGATGCAGACGAGTTACCATCTAGTTGATCTCTTCTGGGTCGGCAAACTGGGGGCGACCGCAATTGCTGCGGTATCGCTCGCCGGAAACGTCTTCTATGTTATCCTTGCAGTTGGACAAATCCTGGGCTCGGGCACCGTGGCACTCGTTGCTCACTCCTTCGGTGCCGGATTGGTCGACCGTGCGAATGGCGTTGTTCGGCAATCCTTATCCATGGCGTCAATAATCGCATTCGTGGTCTGCGTATTTGGATTTCTATTCACAAAACAGATCATGCTTTTTCTAGGTGGCCGTGGTGACGTTCTCGTGTCAAGCACGGCATATTTGAAGATTGTCTTCTTGGGTTTCTTTTTTCAGCTGCTCTCATTCAGCATAAACTACGCATTCCGAGGCGCGGGTGACATGAAAATCCCAATGGTCATCATGCTCATCGCCACGACCATCAACCTCATACTCGATCCGTTACTCATTCTCGGTATCGGAATCTTTCCCAGACTCGAAGTACAAGGAGCAGCAATCGCGACCGCTATCGCTAAGGCCGCCAGTTTTTTGGTGGGGTTTGCTATTCTAGTCAAAGGGCGATCAGGTATAAAACTGATTATTAAGCCGCCGTGGCACCTGGAGTGGAATATCATAAGAAAAATCTTCGTTGTCGGCATTCCGGTTGGTATCTGGTATGGCCTCATGGCAACAAGCATCATGGTCGTATTCGGCATTGTTGCTGCCTTTAGCAAGTATGCGCTCGCCGCTCTGGGAATCGGTGTCCGCATATTCCAATTTGCCAGCCTGCCCGTAGTCGGCATTGGTATCGCAACCACCACCCTTGTCGGACAAAAATTGGGTGCCCGCGATCCCCTGGGTGCGGAACAAGTGGGCAAAACATCGGTCACGGTCAACACAATCATCATGATTTTATTTAATATTTTCTTTCTGTTGAACGCACGGGCATTGATCGCAATATTCACTAATAGCCCTTTATCAATCGAGCACGGCATACAGTTTATGCACATCGTCGCTAGCTATTTGATTTTCGTTGGTATCACCACAAGCCTGGTCGGCGTATTTCGCGGTGCCGGCTACACCCTGCCACCCATGTTTGCCGGACTCATGAAGGTTGCCTTGCTGTACTCGTGCGCCATGCTACTTTCCCGAACGCTAAAGCTCGGTGTGGTCGGAGTATGGTGGTCAATGCTCATAGCGTACGGTATCGAGACCCTAGTCATGCTAGTTTGGTATCGTCGCCGAACCTGGCGGCAAAAAGGGCTTGAGCTTTTGGATGGGCTAGGGGATCCTGGAAAACCTTCACTCAAATAGCGTGACCGCCAGCAAGCCGACCACTACTCCCAGCACCGCACCCCCCAGTACATCTGTCGGATAGTGTTTTCCTAAATATATTCTGGAAAACCCCACTGTCGCTGCATATATGTACATAGGAATTCTTATCTTCGAACAATAGCGTGAATAAATCACGGCTTGTGTGAAAACGAATGTAGTATGACCAGAGGGAAAAGATGAGTGTATCCGACGGGTCTCATGCTCGGGTCGCTTCCGATTTACCAGAAATTTCAAAGGGATCACCGTAGCACAATCTCCAATGAAACCGGCCATACCGGTACGGGCAACATCTTTTTTATCACAAAGATAGAGACCGATCGGCGATAAAACATCCAAAGCCGGATATGATATCACGTTAAGGCCACGCATGAAACATGAAACGGGTTTGGATTGCCAATCCCTGCTGATTGTTTCATATATGTCTTGTTCACAGCTACCAATTGCCTGACCATATATAGTCCCACCATTGTCACTCGATCTGTTCCCGACTGGTGCCGACACCGACAAGTCCATCTGATAGTAGGAAATCATCTCGGGGGTCTGCATGAAACGTCTCATACACTCTAAGCGGTCCTCCCCACTGAGCGATTCGTACAGGCATTGCTCGTTGCTATTGATAATCTGACATATTAGCAATAGCAGTAACATATCGGATTCTAGCAGATTTCATCTACCTGTCAATAACCCTTCACTTGACATGTCAGAGAATTACCGTATAATACAACAACAGAATTCAAGGAGGTCACAACATGCCTTGCGGAAGAAAGAGAAAGAGGAAAAAGATTAAGAAACACAAACTAAAGAAAAGACGAAAACGAGACCGCCACAAGAAAAAGTTAAGATAACGTTAGGAAAGGGAAATTATTCCCGGTAGTATCGTGGTATCTTCCTTAAGGAGGATACCACGTTTTGATTTTTTCAAGAAATGCAGAAACTCATTTGCGTAACATGAGTGTCTTTTCTCCAACCGCTGCGTGCATTCGGTCAGATTGTAGTTGGATCGATAGAGCAACCTCACAGTATCCTTAATCTCTTCGATCTCGTCCCATGAAAAAAGGTTGCGCACTAGGCCGGTGGTGTTGAGACCACATACTCTTGCTTTGTTCCCGCTCGCGAGCAGATACGGCGGCAGGTCTTTATTCAAATAGGACTTTGCACCGAGCATGGCATACTTGCCCACACGGCAGAATTGATGTATACCTGCGTGCCCACCTATACTTGCATAATCATCAATCTCAACGTGGCCGCCTAGCTGTGCGATACTCGAAATCACTATGTTATTGCCAATTCTTATATTGTGTGCGACATGAACATAGGTCATAATAAAATTGCTATTCCCCACGACGGTCTCATTACCCTCACCAGTGGCTCGTGAGATCGTTGCATATTCTCTTATGATGTTATTATCACCAATAACACAACGCGACCGTTCGCCCTTGAAATGATAGTCTTGTGGTTCAACGCCGATCTGTGCGCCTGAGCATATGACATTGCCTTTGCCGATCACTGTCCCGTTTCGGATTATCACGTGACTATCGATCTTTGTGTGTGCGCCAATCACGACATCATCCTCGATCACGGAAAAGGGTCCGATGGTCACCGACCCGTCAATACGCGCCTTCTTACTTACAAAACAGGATGACATATCACTCTCTGATGCCCGCGAGAATTGTCGCCTCACAAGCAATCTCACCGCCCACTTTTGCCGTACCCGCAATCTTCACAATCCTACCGCGGTCCTGGAGCAGCTCAACTTCAAGGATGAGCTCATCCCCGGGTTTCACAATCTTCCGAAACCTTGCCTTGTCTATCGCCATGAACAATGGAATCGCATCCTTACGGTTACGCAGAAGCAGCACTCCGCCTGCCTGAGCAATGGCTTCCACCATCAACACACCAGGCATTATCGGTTCGCCAGGAAAATGGCCGGCAAAGAAATACTCGTCTGACCGAACATTCTTTTTTGCTACAATTCTCTTCTCACTGACTTCCAGGACCTCATCGACAAACAAAAACGGTGAACGATGAGGCAATATCTTCTTTATCTCATCAATATCCATCATACACCTCACTCACACTTGACTGTCGATATTCTGACTCTATTCGTACCGGAAGTTGTGCTTGTAGTTTTTGAGCATCTGCACCTCTTTCTGGCTGCACCCGCATTTACCAATCTGTAGACTAGAACGTCGGTGACCGTGACAGTCCGAGCCTCCGGTCATCAACAATCGTCTCTGCAAAGCCATTTCGTGCAGTCTCTGTTGACACGTTAGGGAGTGATCCGGATGCCATACCTCAATGCCAACCGCACCTTCATCGATCAGGCGTTCTATCAGGGTATCATCGTCAAATATCCCCGGATGAGCGACGACCGGTATGCCCTGCCATTGCTTAATTCTACCTATCAACCGCTTTGGCTCGACACTCAATTTAGGTTCGTAGTAGGGCGAATGGTAACTCAGAAACCGCACGAAGGCCTCTCTAATGGATTGCACGTAGCCCTGCTCCCGTAAAGCTTCGGCAATATGTGGGCGTCCCAGAGTGCTATTCTTGGCTAGCTCCCTCATGCGTTCGAAATCGACCTTGATGCCATCATGAGAGAGATTCTCGACAATCTTTTTCGCCCGTTTTATACGGTGATCGCGTAGTTCCGACAGACAAGAAAGGAAATCAGCATCATCACCATCAACATAATACGCGAGTATATGTATATCAAGATGGCCAAGATTTGAACTCATCTCGACGGCAGGTATTATATCAATATCCTCATGTTCTATATTCCTCAATTCTTCAGCGGCTAGAATCGAATCATGGTCGGTGATCGCGATGGTCTTGAGGGCAATATCCCTACAATAATGAACTATTTCTGATGGTGAAAGCAATCCGTCCGAACAATTTGAATGTATGTGAAGGTCGGCGTAATGCTGATTTTGCGGGATCGCTGAGATCAAGTTTCTTTCGTAAGGAGGCCAAGGTCTTGTACTACATCGTCAATGATCTTCACACTAATCGCTTCTCGTTTTAGTAAGTAACCCTCAAGCAATGCATTGTCACAGATCGCATTGATAGTCCTTGGATTTCCCTTTGAATAGAGAAAGATAGCCTTCATCGCCTCACGGTAAAAGAGACTTCTCACGCAGCCAGCAACACGAAGACGGTGCAATATGTAATTGTAGGTCGCCTGCTCATCGAGTGTCTCCAACACACAACGGATAGCGATGCGCTGATATAGCGGTGGATCTAGCTTCAAGTAGTCTTCAGTTTCAGGTAGACCAAAAAGGAGGAAATTCAGCAGCTTGCCATGTTCTGATTCGAGATTCAACAATCCCCGTATCTCCTCCATTATCTCCTTGCTGCGCAGCATATTGGCTTCATCGATCAGAATCACGACCTTCTTATTCTTCTTGGCAAACTCAAGGAGACGATGATACACAGCGGTAATGATTTCAATCTTGTTTTCCGAGCCATTACCGGCTTCTAACATCAGGGCGATCTTTTTCAAGAACCACAAGGATGTTATCTCTGAGTGTATGATTACCAAGAGTGTTGCCTCTACTTCTTGGTCAATCAACTGATCCAGCAGACGCCGGGACAATGTGGTTTTGCCCGTACCAATGGCTCCCACCAATAGAGCAAGACCCTTTTCCGTTTCCACTGCATGTGATAACTTTAGCAAAGCTTTTGAGTGCTGCGGCGAACTATAGTAGAATTTCTCATCTGCCGCGAAACTGAAGGGATGTTCCTTCAATTTATAAAATGATTCGTAACCCATGCGGATTCTATAGGTAGGTGATCTTTGACTTTTTGTCCGCTTTGCTTGAGTCTGAAGAACTTTTATCTTCCAATTTATCTCCCGACGCGCTCTTGCGTCTTTTTTTCAATGCATCAGTGACTTTCTGTTTTAGCTGCAATATCTTCTGATTCAAAGCAGGAACTTTCTTGTCTATATTGTAGGCATCAACATAGGCCTTCAGAGCGTTCTTGAGGTCAGCCTTCTTCTCGTGGCAATTGCCTAAAAGGAAATAGATACCGAAATATTCCTGATCATCGTGTCCCTCTGCTGTCAGGCCTTCGTTCAACACGCGGATCGCATCATCGATTTTGTCATATTCTAGATAACAAGATCCAGTCATCTCTAAGGCTTTAAGTCGAAGCCCTTCGTCTTTTGCCGCAATTTCAAACTCCTCGATCGCTTCTTGATAAAGGCCCATACCTTTATAAGCGACACCGAGGTCATAGTGGGAACGAAAGTCTCCCTCACCAATTGATTCAAAAACCTCGCGCCGAAATTCCGAGACCAGCTCTTCAATGCTTTGAATCGTCTCGGCCCGCGCTTCACTCTGTTCAATCCTGAGCACCTCACCGAGGTCGACCGTGGCGGCGGTCTTTTCCGGAGGCACATACCGCTCTTTTGCCACCGCGTTGTCCGGATCGATCTTCAAAACATCCCGGTACACCTTTTGGGCCTCGCTCTTGGCCTCCCGCCTACTCAACGCTTCGGCCAGCTCCAGCATGTAGGCGACTTTCAACTCATCATCATCTCTCGTGCGCGCTATTTCAACAAGATGCTGTCGGGATTTAAGATCAAACGGTCTCAACTCGGCAATCCTCTTATTCAGATCCATCGCTTTATCGTAGTCCTTTTTCTGCCAGGCATCCTGTTCAGCGTCGCGGAAACAGTCAATTGCCTCCTCAGTGGAATCCAGTTTCAAATACAGTTCCCCCAGTTCAATCGTTTTGTCGATCTCCGAGAGACTTGCGGCAACATCGAGTCCTGCTGAAGGGCGCTCTTCGTCTTTCAGTAATTCTGCCACTTCTGGAGAAACAATATCTTCGATCGAGATCTTCTCTTTCTCAGCGCTTTCATCGACCCTCTCCTGCACCTCTTCGGTTACCACCGGCTCTTCGACTTCTGCTACCTCTTCCTTTACTGCCTCTTCTTCTTTTGCTCGTACCTCCCCTTGCTCCGTTGGAGAAGTTTTCTGCGCCTCGCGTTCAATCTTTTCCTTTTCCTCTAAAATCGTTTCCTTGAACTTTTCATGCTTTGTTTCGATCTCCTTTGCCTCTTCCAACAACTCCGAACCGCGATCCTTCTGTCCAACCTGTTCGTATATTGCTGAAATGGTCTTGAGGATTCTCGGATTATTGGGCACCAATTCCTTTATCGTGTCATACGTTTTCAGTGCCGTATCCAGATCGTCTGCTTTTCGCTTACGGTCGGCATATTCAAGGAGATAATTTGCCGCCTCCCCTCGCTGATCGAGTTCCTTATGCAATTCACCCAGTAGACCGTAGATCTCGGTACGATTCTTATCGAAACGAAGAATCTTCTTGCACAATGCAATCGCATTTGGATAGTATGTTTCGTCCTTGAATACCCTTGCGCCCTTCTCGTAGGTCTTAAGAGCATTTTTCTGGCGATTCGCCTTCACATACAAATCACCCAGTTTATTGTACAATGAACCCTCTTTGGGGAATTCATTAATCGCGGTTTCCAACTCCGCTATCGCATCTTCGATCGCGCCCTTAGCCTCTAACTCGGCAATCTTTCTTTTTACGTCAACTAGATCAGCCATTACTCAAACTTCAAACCTAGGTTACTGACTACTCTCTCGATCAGAAATTCATCGATTTCCTGTTTGCGCTGTAGATACCCTTCCAACAATGCGTTATCACAGATGATATTCACGAGCCGCGGTCTACCTTCAGAATACCGACAGATCAGATCCAATGCCCGCGGACTAAAGATCTCGCGCTCACTGCCGGCAACATTCAACCGGTGACTGATGTAGGATCGCACAGTATCACTGCCCATTGATTTTAGCCTGATCTTGACGGCGATACGCTGATACAGCGCACGATTCGAGGCAAGGAAACTCTCGAGGTCGGGCAGACCACTGAGAATGAACGACAGAAGCCTTGTATCCCCGATCTCCAGATTCAACAATCCTCTGATTTCTTCCAAAACATTAGGGTTGTCTATTTTGTTTGCCTCGTCAATGATTATTACCGCTTTCTCATTGCGATGATATATTTCACTCAGCCGCTGCGAGATGCGCGATATGATCTCGGTGGTCGAATCAGTGAGGTCTCTCAAACCAATGAGATTTGCAATCCTCGTATAGAGCCATGCCGGAGAGAATTCTGAATGAGTTAACACAATAAGCCCGATCTGAAACTTCCCCAGCGCGTACAGCTCACTCAGAATCTTGCGTGACAGTGTCGTCTTCCCCGTTCCGATATCTCCGAGCAGCACAGCCAATCCCCGCGCCCCGCGTGCGGCATGCAGCAAATACTCCCTCGCCAACGCATGCTGAGGTGAATTGAAGTAGAATTTCGGATCCGGGTGGTTAGCAAATGGCTCTAATCCAAATGCGTAATACTCTTGATATCCCAATCAGCCTCCCGTGTCAGAGAAAAGAAATATTCTCGCCCTCGTCCTCGGGCATTTTCTCTGGTTCCTTTTCCTCAGTTGGTTCCTGAGCAGGTTCTTCAGACCGCGGTTCCATTTTTTGTTCCTCAGTTGGCTCATACGGTTCGACGATTTCAATCTTCTCAGCAGCCCGCTCACTCGGAATTGTTTGCATTTCTTCCGGGACTCGCTCGGGCGTTGGAGTAACAGTCTTGCCCCCCAACAATTCATACATCTCCCTGACATCTCGATAGTCGGGATTAGTCGACATTATGTGTTCGATTTCCCTAAGGGCGTTTTCGAAATCGCCGAGCCCCTCGTAAGCCGAAGCGAGAAGGTAGCGCAGTTCGACTTTCTCGGCCTGCGGAATATCCTCGAGAAGAATTGCCGGACCCACTGTCTTTATCGCATCACTGTACTTACCCAACTTTATCAATGATGCCCCGGCTATTTCAAGTGACAAAGGCCATGTGTTCTTGTTGATTTTCAGCTCGCGAGCATGGGTGAGGGCTGTTTCATACAACTCGGCATCATATGCCATGCGCGCCAGCTCTAATCTTTTGTTGATATTTTCCTCTTCCCAAACGATATTGCCCCGGAATTCATCAAACTCAGTCGCAAATTCAAAACTCGGGGCAGGCGGAGTTTCCATTTCTTTCAAGAGAAATTCAATGTCGGCGATCTGTCCTTCAAGGGTCTGAGGTTCTTCGGTTTCGGTAACCGGAGTTTCTGCTTCCGCTTTGCCTTGAGCACTGTCAACGTAGGTTTCCACTTCGCGAATGAGATCATCGAATATGTCGGTCCCAACTTCAGCCGTTTCAGACACCTGCTCAGCAGGTTCCGCGGCCTCAGCACCAACTACCTCACTAGGTGCCTCGACCGGTGTTTCTGCTGTTGTCATCTCTTCGGTCTTCTCGGTTGCCTCTACAGTCTCCTTTTCTTCAGTAGCAGCGGGGACCGCTCCGCCCTGGAGTTCTTGTAACTTGCTTTGGACAACCTCGTTAGCCGGATCTATTTCCACGATTCGGTTCAGAACGTTAATCGCTTCGCCAACATCACCCTGCTCAATTAAATCACTTACTGCCTTGTTGAATTCAACAACTGCCTCATCCCTGGATCCAATCTCGTAGAGTAGATTACCAAGCTCGATGCGGCTCTTCGGGTCAAGTTCCTCCTCCCCACCATCGGTTTGAGGAAGCAACTTGCTGATTTCGTCGAGTATCGCCTGCTCATTCTGCTCGGCAGCCACTTTCTTCAGACGCTTCAGTTCTTCCTCGGCCTGTTCGGAACGATTCATCGATCTCAAAATACGGGCATAGGATAGCGCCAAACGCAGATTCAGAGGTTGTAATTCAACAATTTTACGCAGTCCGGTAAGGAATGTTGTCTCATCTTTATTTTCGATTGCCCACGCGCACAGTTCAATAATCTTCTGTACCCCTTGATTAGGAAGACCATACTGCTTATAGAGATGTGCAAGATTCACAAATCTGTCGCTATTCGTGCTTTCGATTTTGGTGATCTTTTCGAGACAGATAATCGCCTGGAGCTGCCGATTGTTTCCTGTATAACGCTCAACAGCCTGCTCGTAATATCCCACTGCTTCCTCTTTTTTGCCCGTTTTTTGGGCAAGATCACCCGAAAGTTCCAGAGCCCTTGCCGAGTTTGGATTATCATGTAGAATGCGCCGGATGAGAACCTGTGCCTTCTCATACTGCCCTTCCTGCATGTAGCTCCTACTTTTCTCTAACACATCATATTCCATCAATAGCCTTCCGCAAAAATTATAGTTGTTTTCAAAATGTTGTCAAGAATATTTTCTCAATTTCCTTGAATAATTTCTCTTCTTGCTTGGTGAGAGAGTCTACTGTAGTATTCATGGAACTGTTAAATTCACTGTCGGCTATCGATTTCAGATTGATGAGCACATTCAGGCGAGCTCCGATGAATCCGCTGTGTAAAGCATGCAGCGCGACACCGACATCGGAAATCGCACTCTTCAATCCTTTTTGAGCCAATGTCTTGGCATATGGATAGACGAGAAGAATCTTCTTACAGACCTCAAGCGGCACGTGGGCGGCGTGTTTTGTTGCCTCTTGTACCGCAGCTTCTTTTTTCTTCTTCTCCTCGGTTGAATCATCGGGCAGCTTGAATGATTCCATTACTTTGTCGAACGCCTGCTTGTCTTTTTCGATATACTTATAGAATTCGTACATCTCGAGTTTCAAGTGGCCGTGAAAATCCTTCAACTCCTCATCCTTTGTCTTCTTCCACGTGATACCAGTCACCATGGCCAACAGTCCGGTACCTAATCCGGCTTCCAGGGCGGCAACACTACCGCCACCCGGGGTCGGTCGTGACAGAGCAAGATCATTCAAGAATTCCAGAATCGACTGCTTGCCTGCCTTGCCTCGTAGCCGATATTCGAGAATTTGATTTTCATTGAAACGGTCTAGCTGCAAGTAGTATCTTGCGGCATCAATCAATGCTTGCTCCGGAACCAAGCCGACAATTTCTGATTCCCTTATGTTCACGCCGTAACGCGTGGCTTCTCGCTTTGCAGTCTCAAACACACGGTACAGAGGCGTCTTCGTGTACTCGGTCATATTAATCGAGACCTGAGCAATGCCTTCGTCCTTCAATTCAAAACCGAGTGCCTTACAATATCTGAACCCGCCACTCATGAAGCGAATCGCCTTAGCAACTTTCTGCGCAATCCCAACATCAGCTGTGTTAAGGTTCAAATTGAATGCAATGAGTGGAAACCGCGCACCCACTACAGTAGCACCTGCGGTCGGATGTATTTTTGCTTCGCCAAAATCGGGGCGTCGGTCAGGATTGGTCTCAATCTCGTCTCTGATGCCCTCAAACTCGCCTCTTCTGATGTTTGCAAGATTCGTGCGGTCAGGCCTGGTTGCTGCCGCTTCATACAGGTAAACCGGGATTCTCAACTCGTCGGCAATCCTCTTCCCCAAGCGTTTTGCCAGTTCCACACACTCACGCGTCGTCGCATTGCTGATCGGTACAAAAGGAATGACGTCGGTCGCGCCCATACGCGGGTGCTCGCCCTTATGTTTTGTTAAGTCGATCAACTCCGCCGCTTTCTTTGCCCCCAGGAACGCGGCCTCGAGTACTGCTTCGGGTTCACCCACAAACGTCACGACCGCACGGTTATGGCTCGAGTCCATTTCCCGGTCAAGCAACTCGACGCCCGCACTCTCAATCTCCGAAAGTATCTGATTCAACTTGTCTTCGTTGCGTCCCTCACTGAAATTCGGAATACATTCAATGATTTTTTCCATAGATAACCTTTCCTTTTTTAATTGTGTATCTTACCATATCTTCCCCAAATTGGTAAGGAATTTTCTTATAATTATCAACATCAAGAACAACCAGATCTGCCTGTTTGCCCTCTTCTATACTGCCTATACGTTCATCTAGTCCAAGCGCCTTAGCACCGTTCTTGGTTGCGCCAATCAGCGCTTCCTCAACGTGCATACCATAGGCAAGACAGGCTAACGCAATAATCTTCAACATCGAATAGATCATGCACGAACCCGGGTTGAAGTCGCTAGCAATCGCCACCGCTGATTTGGCAGCCCGGAATGCCGCCACGTTGGGCTTTTTTGTGAGGCGCAGAAAAACCGAAGTGCCGGGCAACAGCGTCGGAATCACGCCCGCTGTCTTCATCGCCATGATATCGAGCCTTGTCGAGACAAGCAAATGGTCAGCCGATGTGCACCCAAGCTCGGCCGCAAGTTTTGACCCACCCAGGTTCGCGAATTCATCAGCATGGATTTTGAGCTTGAAGCCGTAATCCCTGGCCACGGAAAGAATTTCTTTGCTCTCTGTCCTGGTGAATGCGATGTTGTCGCAGAACACATCACAGAACGAAGCCAGCTTTTGTTTGGCAACATAGGGAATCATCTCCCGGGTGACGAGTTTAATGTAATCTCGACGCTTCATTTTCCTCGGAACCGCATGCACGAGCAAGGTTGATACTACATCAATTGGCGCACGTTTTTTCAGACGGTTGATGGCACGCAGCATCTTGTATTCAGTATCAGGCATGAGGCCATAGCCGCTCTTACTCTCGACCGTGGTCGTGCCATGCTTCATGATATTTCTCACGCGCTTCAAGCCGAGTTCGTAAAGTTCGCTCTCACTCGCCCGCATGGTTTTTCTTACTGTATTGGCGATGCCGCCGCCTGCTCGGGCAATTGCTTCATATTTCATGCCTTTCATGCGCATTGCGAATTCATTCTCGCGGCTTCCACCAAAGACAAGATGCGTGTGAGAATCGACAAAACCAGGGCAAACCACACATCCTTGTGCATCAATAGTACGGACCTTTGTTGAGGCTTTGATTGCTCCAATTTTCTTAATCGTTCCGTTCTCGATCACAACTGAGGTGTTTTTCACGACACCAATACCCCGTTTCATGGTCAGTACTTCTGAAGCGTCACGAATTAACGTCAACATAACATCTATTTTACCTCAAATTGACTACATGTCAACAACACACAGTTTATGCGCCAGGATATCGTTATCGTTGAGGCAGGAATGCACTTGACTGTCATCTCTGAGATTTGCGCCGTCATCGCGAACAGTCGTGCGTATCCCGAGCAAAGCCGAGCGGGAACATTAATTAGTGGTATTCTTCGAGCAAAGGAGGTGAAGCCGACGGGAGAAACTACGTTATATTGAACAATCGCCCAATGAAATAGATATAGAATAGGATCAATAACCAACCCTCCCATTGCGTAATTTCCTTATCTTGGGTCATGAAGAAAAACAGCAATGTCGCGATCAACATCACGGGTAGGGCGAAGAGCACGATGTTGTACGGGATAACCAGAGGTCCGATCAATGCCGGTATTCCCATAACCATCAAGGTGTTAAAGACATTCGAACCCAGCACGTTACCCACCGCGATCTCTGGTTTACCTTTCCTCGCGGCGGTGATTGTCACCACCAATTCGGGCAGTGAAGTACCCAAAGCAATCGCACTAGCCGCCAGCACCTCGGTACCGATGCCTAAGGATTCCGAGATGTTGATGACCGCCTCAATCGTATACTTGCCGCCCAAGAAAATGAAAAAACCGCTCAAAACGAGTGTCAAGAGCGTCCTTGCACCGATTTTCCTCAAAGCACCGGTGGCCTTCAATTCCTTCTTGATCTGGAAATCTATCCGGCGCTTTCGCTCAGACACCGCGTGCAACATGTAGACAAGAAACCCGGCGAGTGCCAGGATGGCTTCGAAAATACTGAATGTACCGTCGACGATTGTAATCGCAAGAAAAAGAGCCGAGCCCATGAGTAAGGGAAGATCGATGTGAATAAGTTCGTAGCCGATCCTCAATTTCTTGCCGAAGATCGCTGCGATACCCACGATCAAGAAGATATTTGTAACATTGGAACCTACCACATTTCCGATAACGATCTGCGATGAATTCTCGAGCACCGCGAACAAGGAGGAAACAATCTCGGGCAAAGAGGTACCAATCGCAACAATGGTAACACCGACAATGAAATCAGGGATGCCGAAGGCAAGCCCTATGTGCTCAGCCGCATCGGTGAACCGGTCGGCCGCCCTTATCAAAACGTACAAACTGGCGACAAAAACGAGTATCCAGAAAAGCAATGGGGAAATAATCATCGAACTTCGATGATCTCCTGTGGCATTCCCATACTACTTACGCGCTACAGCAATGAGAACATCACTCCCTTTCTTAGTGTACGGCTCAAACTTGTAGGAGCCGTAAAATCTAATGTTGCTGAAACCAGCTAACTGCAGAAGCTTGCTATAGTCATCTTTTAACAACATCTGTTCATAATCGACATACCACACTTTAAGGTCTTGCTTCGGCTTGCCGTGTGGGATATCCAAGACATGATACCGCGCTCCTCTTTCGGTGTAGTCAATCACGAAAAGCCTTGAAAAGTCCTCTTTGCTGGAGGAAAGAATAAACCGCGGCTTCAACTTCCACTGTTTGTCGGTTGTACCCTGGGTTAAAACCAACATGCCGTTTTCACACATAACTCGGCGCATACTCAGAAAAGCTCTGATGACTTCTTTCTTGTCGGACATATGCAATATCGAACTCGATAGACAGGCGACCGCGTCAAACTTCCGCTTCAGATGCTTGTGTAAAACCCGGTAGTCTATTTTGTGCAAGGGGATCTTTATGTTAAGTCCTTTGAGATTTTTCCTCGCTCTGGCGAGCATGGAGTCGGATACGTCCGAGCCGACAACTTCACATCCTAAAGAATGAAACAGATGGAGGTCATGTCCAGTACCACAAGCACAATCGAGAACTGAATGGATCTTATTCTCGACAAACAATTTCTGGAAAAACGTTCGGTAGACTGGTTTGTGCTCACCGAATTTTTCATGAAACAAGTCGTACCGTTCGGCAAAATCCTGATATCGGTCTTTAGCCATTACGCACCTGCCTTATGTGACTAGGAAGATTTGAATTCTTCAATATCCATAGAGTGTTGGAGCCTGAAGGTGGGATACAAAACACTGTGACATTATACACAGATTTTGGTAGAAGTCAACTGGTTTTTTGGATTAGTATAACAGCACGCGCGCCGTCAAGAATCAAACAGACAATTGGGAGAACAAATGAACTCCGTAGTGTTTCGAGAAATTCAGCCTGCGATTTTGAGAGAACCTGTTTATGCTAAATCTATATATCACCGAAATTGCTCATTATCACTCATTTGTAGGCATTTTGTTTTTTCTCTCCATCCGCCACGAACCCAAGCAGCTACTTGTGTTCTAAGCCGACTTATCCTCTAGTAGAACTTGGAATTGTTGAAAGAATTTATCGGAGTGAGATGGATCAAATAAAAAGAGTAGAGTGATTGTCGAAATCGCCCCTTTTTTTTCTCAATTCGTTCTCTTACCTTATCAAAAGCAACTTCTCTGTGGTACTGTAATCTCCTGCCCTGAACTTCAGGAAATAGACACCGCTTGGTACTCCTCTGCCCGAATTATCTTGACCATCCCAACGAACATTATGGTATCCAACTTGTGTTTTACGATTGACCAGGGTTTTCACTAACCGACCGTTCACATCGTAGATTTCCAGCTCAGTTGGAGAGCTTGTGGGTAGCGCATAGCTGATAGCTGTATGGAATTTAAATGGATTGGGTGAAATTTCATAGAGGCTAATACTCTTGGGAATATCTCCTTCTCGACCTGCTGCAATACCCCGGTCTCCAAAACGACCAAGCACATATATGCTACCATTCCCTTCGAATGCAATGCCTCCATTGAGTTGTCCACTCACTGTAAAATCGTAGTAGCCACACTCTTCAATTATTTCTCTACAAATTGATACAAGATGGCGTCTGTTAAATCTTACCATCAAGTCCGGAATACCATCACAATCATGGTCCCCAACGCGGGTGTAGCCTTTCCTGTATAGTGGATCAATAGGTTCACCCCCGATTGCTGTTATTGCTACCGTACTTTCGTCTATATCTCCAACGTCATAGCCACATGGTAGTTCGACATAACAACGAAGCCACCTGATGAAACATCCTCCACCCCATCCGATCCATAACCAATTAGGACAATAATCTGCCGTTGCTTCAATTCCAACAAGGAATGCTATCGAAATGGGAAACCGATCAGGTAATTGACTAGAGTGATCACCGACATATGACTGAAACTCATAGTCCAATCCTAATTGATCAAGACAAGCTGCAAATGCAGTGTTCTGCGGGTAGCAGCCCATTTCGTCCATTGTGCCGCAATCGAAATATATCGCTAAGTCAGAATTTGGAGGCAGCATTGCGGCATATGTTGGTGGGTTATGCAGCAACCATTTGTCCCAAACCGAATCAATGATATTTGCTGGCGTATCGAGTGGGAGATCAACAAAGTATGGTGGATTTGTGAGATTTGGTGAGAAAGCAGCGCCTAAGGAGAAAAACACTCCTGAAAAGAACCCAGCAGCGGGGTTCCAGTAGTATGGGGGCCCAGCCGGGTATTCTGCTAAGAGATAAGGAAACGCAGCAACCAGCATTACGTTGTATTCAAGAGTTCCACTGTGGGCTGCAAGACGCGCAGAAATATCAGGACGTTTCAGGCCTAATGTCATTGAACCATAGGCACCCGCCGAATGTCCCATGAGGTATCGTTTCTCTCGTGTTGGGATTACTCGATAATTCGCCTCGACGAAGTCAACCAGGTCATTGATAATATAATCTTCAAATGCACCATTGAGTATAGAATTTGTGTACCAGCTCACCAAGTAAGGAGCGCTCCTTCCATCAGGTTTAACGACAATGACCGATTCAATAATCTGGTTTTCGATCAACGAATCTAGGATATCGATAATAAAAGGATACCCTGTATGATCGTCAAGTGCCCCATGCAGAAAATAGATTACCGGATAATCAATGCTGCCAACAGGGTCATATCCTTCTGGTAGGTAGATCTGAACGAGACGATCGCTACCTAGTGCGGCGCTGTAAAAAGACGTTTCTATTACTGTTCCCTGGGCGTAGCTGCTTCCTGATAGACACAAAAACAATACGAGTACAACTGGTACAGATTTGCTCATTTTACACCTCCATCTTTTCCCCTCCTCATTGCTCTGCGAACCTCGCAGGGCGTTATACTATGGCGTTGCTAGTCAAAAAATTACCTAAACATTCTACACAATTTCCAATAATGGTAGCAAACTATCGACAGATATCAAGGGCTCTGAAGGGGTGACCCCACTATGAGTACTTGATTCCTTTAAACACTGTGTATGTATAGAAACCATAGTAATGTTGATTATTCAGAATATAATCATTTGAATCTGGGTCGCGTAGCCTTTTGAAATCTTTCCAATCAACCTCAGCAACTTCAGTCTCAGAATCTCCCCAAAACATTTGAATCAGCATATTTAATGCATTTCGATCATTTTCACTTAGTGGGGCAACAATATCTCGCAGGTAAGTTTTTACTACAACATCCTTGAAGTTGGCTTTTTTCAACCAATGTTTACCATTTAGTATGTGATTTGTAGGTTTCATTCCATTCCTGAATGGTGCAGTTGCAGAAGATGTTGTATTGAGTCGAGCTTCAAGTAATGGGTGACCTGCAAGCAATTTTTGTGAAGACCAAAATAGTAAGACAACAAAACCACCTGGTCTAATTACGCGATAAAATTCTTCGATTATCGGTACCGGATCTTCAGCCGGATAACCTAATTCTTTTGGACCTGGCCATACTGTATCAGCACTCCATAGCCAATCAAAAGAATTATCACTAAAGGCCAGCGAATTAATGTCTCCTTCTTTGAATTGAATGTTCGTTGTCTGATAGTTATTCTTGGCATATTGGATAAAATCTTTTGATAGATCTAGACCGATTATCTTTCCAGGTTCTCCGACGAATTCAGCAAGTAATTTTGTACAAGAACCAATTCCACATCCAGCATCCAGTCCGATGCTACCAGTAGGGATATCAATTGACTCAATTATCGAACGAATTAACGGTTCTCTGAACTTAGAAAGACATTCATAAGTATGTATTTCTGCTTCATGATTCTGGACACCGTATTCCTTTCCATTTTTCATTACATCCCCCCACTGTTATGTATTGATACTAGGTGAACCGAAGATTTAAGATTTGGATTACCTTCATTAAGATTATACTGCGCACTAAACGACAACTTCACCTTCAGACACTATTTTTCTCGCCTTTGCAGCAAATTCTTCAATCTCATCTCGAGGTAGTAATTCATCTTCTTTGAACATGTCGACTTGCATAAAAGGACCAGATTTAATGTGTTTCTTCTTGAAGCCATTACATGATGGTTGGAGTACAAAATGGATATGTACTGGCTCCCAGTTACGGTTCGACCATAAGCAAACGTATATTTGGTCGGGTCTTAGAATATCACTGATGGTGTTCGAAACTTTGTGCAACAACGGTCCCAATTCCTGAATTTCTTCGTTATTTAATTCCCAAAAATGTGTACAATGACGGAACGGTTTGACGATGAGCGTACCAACACCCAGGGGTCCAATGCAGTGCTCAACAACCCAGTGCTTTGTGGCATATATTCTACCACCGGGTAATTCTTGCTTTCCGTTGATTATATTACAAGCAATGCAATTATTTATTTTTCCCCCTGGCAAATTTGATTATTATATCTGGCAATGTAATTAAAGTCAACCGATGGCAGGATGACGCGGTGATGAGGTACATGCAAATCACCTTGATATTCTCAGCAAAATGCTTATATTTTATGTAACGGATGATGAAAGTGATGTACAAACACACGAATATTATTGCACAGGATTGGCGTGCGTTAGCTCGCTTTTACGAAAAAGCCTTTGACTGCGTGCGCGTTCCCCCAGTGCGTCGATTGTCTGGCTCATGGCTGGAGAAAGGCACAGGTATATCTGCAGCAAAGCTATCCGGAGTACACCTCCGCTTACCCGGTCATGGCTCCAAAGGGCCAACGCTAGAAATATTCCAGTTTGCACAAAACGAAGCCAGAATACAGCCCACACAAGCGAATCGTGAGGGGCTCGCCCATATTGCATTCGAAGTCGATGATATCGAACACGCAATGTCAGAAGTTCTAAGGTACGGCGGGAAGAAAGTCGGTAATTTGGTCACTCATGATGTCGAAGGTGTAGGGACCTTATCCTTTGTTTATATGGCAGATCCGGAAGGCAACATCATCGAACTGCAGAGATGGAAATGACCTCGCGGACAGGCGTGAACTTCTAAGCCTCTGATCAACACAATATTGGTGTGAGGTCTCGAAATCATAGATTATGTTCTGCCGGTTTCCTCCATCTTCACCCTCATCACATTGACAAGTATTTTTGCTAATCTATAATGTGGACATGAAAAAGTACCAAGCCATCATCTTTGATTGTGGCGGTGTCATCTTTGATTTCTCACCTGATAATGTATTTAATCATTGGGCAATGGTAAGTGGCGAGGACGTTGATGTAATCAGACAAAGATTCGTTCTTGACGAAAAGTATCATAAATTTGAAAAAGGGGAAATCGATGCTGTTTTATTCAGAAAGCATACCTTGAATATGCTCGAACTGAAAATCAGTGATGAGGATTTTGATAATGGTTGGAATAGTATATATATGGATTCAGTACACGGTATCGAACAACTGCTTCAAGAATTGAAATCACAATACAGACTCGTTGCTTTGACAAACACTAATGAAATACATGCGAGAAAGTGGCCTATTCTCTATGCATCTCTACTTCGCCATTTCGAGAGAGTGTTTAGCTCTCATGAAATTCAGGCACGAAAACCAGAGAGAAAAGCTTTCGAAATAGTACTAGAACACCTTGAATTGAATGCTGATGATGTGATATTTCTGGACGATAACCCCGAATACGTTCAAGCAGCATCGAACATGGACATAGCCGGCATTCACGTAACATCATTCAAGCAAATGGTCGAAGAACTAAGAAACCTCGGTGTTAGGATATAAGATTTAGCTGACAAGATAGCAGAACTTAGCCTTGATTGCAGTAGCCTCAAATCGCTAAATTCAACAGCGGGGACGGGGGTTGACTTTTTGGCATAAGTTGCAACCTCTGGCTACGTGGGTTCGTTCGAAAAACTACAATTAGCTATAGTTCGAAAATGTCGATTCCACTCAGCGTCTCGACTCATCCGCCTTCGTTGAAACTACGGCGGATTCGCTTGAAGAGAAAATACTGAGATTGCATAGTCGCTTCGCTCCTCGCAAAGACCCCGTACATGTTCGATTTACGGAGCAAGCGCTGACGTATCATATCTCCGTCATCTGTCTTCTATCGCCGTCACGATTTTTGTTCAAATCTGTGATTTGAGATCAAAAATCAGTGTATCGAGCGGCAGCGAGATGAATCCAAGCGACTTATGATCGCTGCCAGTGAATAATATCACCGTAATCTATTATTCTATCACTGCCATCGACGCGGCGTCACAGCCGCTGCCAGACGTTCTTATCCAAGCTCCGATACTGTATTGCCTCAGCGACGTGCTGGGTTTTGATTTTGTCGACACCTTCGAGGTCGGCAATGGTGCGGGCGACTTTTAATACTTTGTCATAGGCGCGCGCGGAAAGGCCAAACCGCTCGATCGCGGTCTTGAGTAAGGATTGTGATTCATCGTCTATTACACAATGCTTGCGGATATCCTTTGAGCCGAGATGAGCATTGCAGTAAATCTTCTTCTTACCCTTGTAACGAGAGAGCTGAATCCCACACGCACGGTTCGCGCGGGCGCGAATATCTTCCGACGACTCACCCGGTGTCGTCGATTTGAGCTCATCGTATTTGAGTGCCGGTACCTCGATATGAATATCGATCCGGTCGAGCAAAGGACCAGATATCTGTGAGTGATACCGCTGGATCGCAGTCGGCGTGCATCGGCATTCATGATACGGATCCGTGAAATAACCGCACGGACATGGATTTATTGCAATTTCTTTACAAAACCAAAAATCAATCTTACTGTACAAAGACCCGAAACACTCCCCATCGGCTATCCAATAGGACCAAGGACCATGGGTGAACGAATCAAGAAAAAAAGGATGGATATGGGTTTGTTCCAGAAGGATGTTGCTAGAAACGTAGGCGTTGCGGATTGTGCTACAACTATTATCTCTATCTGACTTTCACCACCTTCTGCGTCACCACGCCGTCAACCTCAATAAAGTAGATACCTTTGCTTCGCAATCGATTACAGAGATGTAAAACACTGATTACAACGATAAAGAACCTACCTTACCTTGATTACTTTTTGCACGATTCTATCATCTATTTCTATAAAGTAGATGCCGCGTGTCATCTTATTCGGTTGCACAACCCTGCCTGTGATGTCAAAGACCTTGCATTGTTTATCTTTGGGCAGTTGCAGCGGGCCGCTGAAAATAGTTGGACCAGAATTCTCTACCTTGATTGGCCGAGCCAGGTTTTCATCAATACCATATTCCTGCGCATAGTCCATGAGCGCCCAGGCAATTGGAATTGTACCTGTGTAGTCTGCTTCACCATTAGTTAGAACAATAAAGGCGGAACTTTCCGCAGGACAGAAACCATAAAATGTACGAAACCCAGCAATTTCACCACTATGAAACCATATCCATCGACCTTGATCATAATAGAAGTGCCACGTAAGCCCAACAAACCAATATGTCGAATCAATAACGAAATGCGGTGACAATATTAGGTCAACGGTTGTGCTGTCCAGAATTCTTGTAGAATCAACAATACCATATTGTGTTATTGCAGCAAGATGCTGAGCCAGACTGGACGTGGTTGCTCTAAGTGTTGCGGCAGGATAATATGGCATACCCCACAGACCCGTACTATCATAATGTGAACCGTTCCAATGATACCCCATGGCAACGTTATTGAGATTCAGATTGGCAATAAACCATGAAGTTGCATCCATATCCAGAGGTTGAAAAATCGAGTCCTGGCAATGTATTGGAAAACTGTCTTCCATTGCTTCGACTAGGCAACCTAATAGTGCAACAGCAACGTTACAATAGTCATATTCTGTGCCTGGCACAGCGCTGCTATAATTGTTGGGGTTGTAGTATGTCCCACCGGGAACCAAATAACCGCCCACGAATTCACCCAGTGCTATAGGAGAATCACCATGAACCAAATATTGACCCAAGCTATAGTCTTGTATACTTGATGTATGCGTCATCAGCATGCGAAATGTGATGGCTGAATCTGGGTGACTAGGGTTGCGAACGTTAAAGGACAGATAGTCATTGACATCATCGTCCAAGCCAAACTCACCACGTTCCCACAGTTGCATGATGGCTGTTCCAGTAATGGTTTTTGAAATCGACATGAGCGAGAATATTGTCGAGTCTGTAACGGGTGTACTGTCTTCGAGCCGGGCATAACCATAATATTGCTCCCAAATAGCCTGTCCATTTTTGCCGCACCAGGTTGCTACGCCAGGGATATGCTCGCTTTGCATTGTTGCCCGAATAAAGGAATCTAGACCTACAGAATCGTAGCACACAGATGGGTAGTAAGGTTGGATACGGGCCATATCTTGCAAGGGATTCAACTGCCGTAATTCAGATGGGATGATTTCTATACTTAATGCAGCCGACTGCGTCTCACTTGTTTGCGCACTGCTACCCACAAACAGTAATAAGATCGTTAAGATTACTACATAGTTCTTCATACCCACCTCCTCATCTTTATACAGCATCTTGAGTCTTTGCGAACTATTGCGAAAGATTTGCTGAATACTATTACATTATATTATCGAAGATTGGGGTGGGCTGTCAAGTAGTAATTTTGGCACATATTTGGCACAACGAACATCCGTCAAAACCCCATCAGCCGTGAAGCGTTGCAATGTTATCGTCAAGGTAAGCAGTAACAGAGACCTACCGATGGTAAGTCCACCTCGCCAGGATTCAATAGACAAAAAACAAACACAGTATCGCATCCAAATGGGGACGGGGGTCGACTTTTTGGCATGACTTGTGGTCCTCGGCTGTGCGGTACAAAATCTAGGGACAATCCTATATCCTGGGTCACAACAGTTCAAGAAGCATATGAGAACGTGAATTCAAATGAAACGCATTCAGCTTCAAGACATATAGGATTTTCAACCACAGGGCAAAAGACATATGTTAAATCGGCACATTGATGCTGCCACCAAAATTCTGTTTCTTTCTAAAATTAGACTCTGTCGTTGCTTACTTTGCTCAGCACAACAATGGGCGCTGGTTTTCAAGATTCAGTATCTGGAACGGTGCCCAAATCGTATCTTATGGCCATCAATACAAAAGAAATAATGATACCGAGATGCGCCAATATATCCACCGCCGTATGGATTACATCCCACGAGAAAAACCCGCTGCATGACATATGCGTGACGGCCGCGACCCTGACCACATTTAATAATAGAATACCAGCACCAACAAGTGATATCGTCAAACAGTTTTTCAAGAAAGTCCGTCGGAATCTCCAAGAGAAAGGAATTGCGAACATCGTTAGATGAAGGTAAGTACAGCCAACGTTAAAATTGAGCAGCAGGCAGTTTTCCACAAGCAATTCAGTATCACTAATTCCTTCCTGTCCCAAAAAGATTACCTCATTACCCCAACATTCAAGGCAAAAGGCCACGGCGACGCGAAGCTGTTGAACGAGCCAAATCCAATCAAACGTGAAATAAACTGCTAAAAGAATAGCCAGGGCGGCCATTCGGTAAATCAAATGACGACGCCCCCGATTAGATAGCAATTTACCTATGGTCTTGAATGACAGAAACGTCTCGTTATCCAACTCTTAGGAGTAGAACCGATATTCTAACAGTATGCGCCCGACATCTATTCTCGAATGTGAAACTTTATCTGATTCCCGGTGATATTCATCTTGTTATAGGGCTCACCGGGCTGTACGCCAGGTATTAAGGTTTTTCGGACATCATGGACAATACCACGAAAGCCCACTTTGTATTCCCCTGGAATCGAAAAATCGTAAAAGGGCAATAGATCCACCCGAGTGACTATTTTATCACTGGGTGCGATGACGATGTAATCTTCAAAAATCGGATTACCTCGTTTGATCATCGGACCGAGATAAGGTAGTTCTTCACCTCCGAATTCGACCTCGAAGATTTTTCCTTTAATGCCTTCGAATGGCGTGTACCAACTGAGAAAAAAAAGCGAATCATCAGTGTGGTTGTATAAGGTAAAATCGATTTCTATTCTTTCTCCGACACGATAGACAGAATCCCCAGATATTTCATATCGCATAATGACAGCCGCTTCAACCTCCTTTTTTTCAACACTTTTGCATGCACTCGGAATACCGCTTGCAATAATCATAAGCACCGGAATCATGGTTATCATTTTTCTTGACGGACAAAAAATTTTGCTATACATTACTCTCGCAACCTCCTTAAAATTCCAAGATATCAGATCTGTCTGCTTCGCGCCAAGTATCGGCGTCGAAGAAATTCCAGAACCAATATCAGTGGTATTACCAACAACCATAATATAACCGACTGTGGCCCGCCTCTGATTCTGTAACAACCGATTTCCGGCGTATTTTCGCAGAAATATTCGTGACTGTCGGCATTGTCAATCGCTTTCGTCGGGTCACTCGAAGCAAGGTTCTTGCAGTTGGTGTGGCCATACGCATGATCGTCGGTGCTAGCTACAACATAGAAATGACTCATCTCATGGATAATCGTCCCGGCCTTAGAATCGGTACCTGTCATAGGCGCGTTCCAGAAAGCGTTACACAGGTAGATCTTATAGGGACTCGCTGGATAAACATAGGCATAGTAATTCCCAGTGCAGCTGCAGTCAAATTCGAGATCCTGGTATGTTAAGGCGTCAAGAATCTTTTGGAAATTATTCTTTACTGTGTTCCATCTCGCTGCGGTCCACGTCCCAAACCAGGTTGTATACCTTCGACATGTATCCTGCGATGCCTGTGGTGTTATTTCCATCTGAAGAATAGCAATAGTCAAAAGACGCTTGGCCTCAATCACCGCGTCCTTAAGATCATTCTTTTCACTAGTAGTACAACCACCTGAGTAGGTCACTTTTGTTGCGGCACTGTCAGCCTTGCGCATCGGGATCTCAGGTGCTTTGTATTCCCGCACCTCGGTAAGTTTGAAATTCACCACTGCTGATGTTATTTCTTGGGGGGCGTAAGCCTTCTTGGCCGCTAGACGCAATGGTGTTTCCTTGCCGACATCATATATAACCGAATTAAATGTGACAGTATAATCTCCCTCTTTGTAAACCGCATAACCTTCCGACAAATCAATTGTCCCGCTGACTCTTCCCTTGGGAGCAATCAATACATAATCGTCGGGAGAGGGACTGCCCCGCTTGATCAATCTACCGATGTAGGTTACTTCTTCTTCATCCTTGGTGACCGTAAACATATTGCTGTCAAAACCTTCCAATGGCGTTTTCCACTTACACAAATAGAGAGTATCATCAGTATTGTTTATCATACTATAGGCGATAGCAAGACGGTCGACGGCCGCATATTTCGTGCGCACCGGACGTATTTCGCACGAAATACCTTGGACACTTCTCACCTGGCCCATAGCCAAACCAACGGTAAGAAGCAAAACAAAAACAACCATGGGGCTCACTTTGCTGTGATGAAAGTATTTATGCATAGTCTCCTCCTTTTACCTTTTCACATATTATCCATCTTCTACTGATAAACAAAACCACAGCCATCCCTCCTCAAGTACCTTGATATACTAAGACCTTTAACATTCATTTTTATTATATTAAATAAGCAACAAAGTGCAAGGGTTTGTTTTTTTTTGATTGTTAACAACATCACTTCGCCAACAACAGCTCCACTTCGCCAGGATGTTATAGATAACAAACAGGCAATAGGGTAATGAGAGTGCCGCTCAGGATTAGGCAATTAATTGGGTAGACGCTGCGGATTCAAATTCCGATTTTATGAGTTTTCGTAATAAATGCTACTATCAATTTATGGAGTACTACTATCTGCAACTCCTAAACCCAAAACGATTACCTACATTTGATACCAGATCCGAGATACTTCTTTATCGAGATATCATCAACGATATATACCCCAGGAAATGCTTCGACGATGGCGGGTACATAATTAAATCGTATTAGGTATAAATCCTTGAATCCAACATCAAGAAATGTCTTATCCAACGCTACTTGCACATCATTGATGGCTACAGAGAATTTGCGAGAATTCATGTTCATCGTTATCCGAATCGAATGAATTGTACCAGGCGGGTATGTTCCGGCTAGCATGTCTTGTCCATCGCCGCTCGAAAGACCGTATCGGCCATCTTTAAATCCCATTTGTAAAGCCTTATGCCTTGATGTAGATTGAACAGATATTCCCAATCCGGATTCGTCAGCCTCAGCATATGACTTGAATTCAATGTAGTATGTACCGTTAGTATGGGGCCCACCGTCCGTTATACATTCAAGGATCGTGGCTGGCGGAGTAGTTGAACGGTCAATCTTTAGCGCTTTCGACCCTAATGGGGCAGAATTGATGATTTCTAGATCACCATCAAAATTCAACCTGTCGTTAGGTGGATCACCATCTGGTGCTGTCACAGGTGTGCTTCCTGGAACATCGGTTTCAAAGTCAGCGTGAAAGACTGTCAGCCAAGAGCCTGAAATAGCAAAGAGAATAAGCACGAATAAAAGCAATAAGCCTTTTTTCTTCATTGCACTACCTCCTTGTAACCCTGCAGATTCACTTCTTAAGGTACGAATAACTTAACTCAATCAAAGTTGGGCGTGGGTAACTGTTATCAGTTCCTAGCCTTTTTCCATCTTTGCCCTGATCCATTTACCAAAACCACTTGCTTAACAGCAATCCCTGAGATTACCGATTTGTTGCGCCGACAACGAATTAATGATTTGCATCATAGATGTTGTCGTTCTCATTAGTTTCTTCCACCTGGTTTTTCGCATCTACCCTGACCACCACATTATGGATTGGCAGGGCATCGAGGTCCACGTGGGGAGCTGAAAAATCACTGAAATAAATGACGGAAGTCCACGAACTACCTGCCGTGATGCCAGAGACCTCCGCAGGATACCAAGACTGAGGTTTTTCGTCATCCGGAGCGCCGGCTTCATTGATTTCAATATAGGTATGATGCGGCCCAGCATCCCTGTTGCCGACATTCGCCACCGTTGGGCTTACGAATTTTTTTCCTTGCTCATCTTTATCGACCGTTACATCCGTCACAACTAGATTTGGTCCAACTGGACTTGGTGCCGCACACGGTCCAAATCCGGTCAACACCAGGAAGCTAATTGCTAACAGCAGAATGGTATATTTCTTCATAAAGTACCTCCCTTTTTCAGGTTTTTACATATTGCCTGGCGACTGGAGTATTGTACCAACAGATTCATTAATAAATTGTTGGACTTCTTATGTAAAAATTCATTTTACGGCCTCCTTTTTACTCTGATACAAGTCTTTCAACTAACACTGCAGCCCAGTTCATGCCAATGGCATCTCATGACGAACCTTTGCCAGCCTTTCTCCGTGGACTATAGCCTTCATACTGCTTGTATGTATTGATATCTGTGATTCTCAACATCCCTTTTTTCTCCGGATGCCAGTTAATACCATAGTAGTGGTCACAACCCTTGCACTGAAAGGCAAAGGGGATGTTCCCTTCATCCAATTCCCAATCTATACCGCAGGTAGGGCACCTTGTTACGAAAGCTTCACTCACTATAATTCTCTAGTATATTGGCGAACTACGGCTATTGAATTATAGCTTGAATGTCGATTTTGCTAGTGGGATGTTTTTTTTTTATTTTTAACTGACTTTTCTCTCGGCACAAAGACAGTTAGTTCAAAACTGGTATCTGATAAACCCTTGTGAATATTAACACTAATGTGTCTAGAGTGATAGGCACCACTAACCAGCAGTCCGTTGTTCTACCATTTTATCATTTATGTTGCCCACCTCGTCGAGAGGTTATTGATAGCAAATTGCCAACGGGGTATTGAGTGCTGCTTAGAATTGGGCAGGCAGAGCATAACTAAGGCAGTCTTAAGTGCTGATTGAGATTTTAGTACCCATGATTTTCATTTTATTATTTATGTCCATTTGATAGTTCATGTCTCAAATGGTATCGAGACTTGACAATGTGATATAAATACTTATGCTTATCTATGGGCGAGAGTCTCGAAAATAATCAAAGAGCGAAAATTGGCGACAGCTGACGGCAGAGGCTGGCGGGACGAACTTCCCAGGATCGGCGCTGGCAGGTATCCTTCGAGAGAGGTGAGGTTACGTGAAAGTAGCCCTCGTATATAATCTCAATGCCAAAGGCATAATCAACGTTTTTGGGATCCAGAACAGAGAGTGGTATCCTGAGGAGACTATCGAGAAGGTTGTAGATGCCCTGGAGAAGGGTGGGCACGAGGTCGAGCTGGTCGCTGGTGATAGACTTATGCTTTCAAAACTCAAGAAATACCTTCCGAAGCTCTCAAAGAAGCGGCCAAACGGCATCGTTTTGAACATGGCCTTAGGCATTCAGGGCAAATGCCGATATACCCACGTTCCCGCCATACTTGAGGTGGCAGGTATACCTTATACTGGTTCGAGTCCTCTTGGACACACTCTGGCAATGGATAAAGTTGTTGCAAAACAGATATTGATAGCATCGGGCTTACCCACACCGAACTACCAGGTGTTCTCTGATCCGAAACAATCATTCGTGCACCTCCAGTTTCCCCTGATTGTGAAACCTCGAGGTGAGGCGGCTAGCTTCGGCCTGAGGATTGTCCATGATACCGAGTCCTTAAAAGAGGCTGTCAATCAAATTCTTCTGGACTTCAAGCAACCTGCCTTGATAGAGGAGTACATCGAAGGGCGTGAGATTAACGTTGGTATCCTTGGTAATAATACCCCGCAAGCATTCCCCGCACTTGAATTGATACTCAAGGAGGAGGGGCAAAAGATTTACACTCATGAGAGTAAGTTCACAAAGTCCGCAAGAAAGAGCGCAAAGAAGATATGTCCCGCGGATTTGCCACCCGAAGCTGCGGCGTACATTCAGAAGATCGCAATCCAGGCTTTCCAGGTCTTGAACATCCATGATTACGCACGGGTCGACTTTCGCCTGGACAGGTATAATCAACCTCACATTCTGGAAGTCAATTCTATGGCGAGCCTCAACCCATCTTCTTCTTTTGTGTATGCTGCTAAAAAGGCAGGATACAGCTTCAACGGGCTTATCAACCGAATTGTCGAAGTCGCATGCGAGCGCTATGCGGACGAGGAGCCAGCATATTTCAACCTGCAGGCTAAAAGCCGAGAAAGAGGTGGAAGTTAAAAGAGAGTGGAAAGAGATGAGGGTACGAGAGGTGAGGAGGAAACAATGTCTGTTGTGAATGATCCCGGATCGCCCATGTATGTCCCTGAAGCGAACAGGAGAATTGCCCGAGAGAGGGCAGAACAACACGTGAAGCTCATCAAGGATTTCCTCGAGATTCGGGATCGGATCTCCACCGGCATGAAAGCCTGGGATCGTATAATCGAGCGTAAGGAGCGAATTCTGAAGGTTCTCGAAGCCACAGATGAAGATTGGAATGACTATCGGTGGCATCTTACACACGGTATTACAAGTACTGAGACGCTTTCCAGGATCATTGATCTCTCTCCAGAAGCGATCGTAGACATCGAGAAGACCACCAGCCTCTATCGCTGGCAGATCTCGCCCTATTATGCAAGCTTGATGGACCCAAAGGATCGGGACTGTCCTATTTTCAAACAGGCTGTCCCGACCATAAAGGAGTACCTGGATACCAAGACAGTCGAGGAGCCGTATGCGCTTGCCTACAATTCCCCCGCTCCTTTGATCACGCGACTGTATGCTGATCGGATCATAATCAATGTGACCAACATGTGTGCCACGTTCTGCCGGCACTGTCTGCGTAAGAAGGATATTGATCTCAAGGATATGGTCTATCCGAGAGAGGATGTCCGGGCTGCTCTAGATTACGTGGCTCAGTGTCCGGAGATTAGGGATGTACTCATCACTGGTGGGGACGCTCTGGTTCTCCCCGATGATTATCTTGACTGGATTCTAACCGAATTGGAGAAGATACCGCATGTCGAGATAAAACGCCTGGGTTCGAGGATGATAGCAACCTTACCTCAGCGGATCACCTCCGATCTTTGCGATGTCTTCCTCCGGCACAAGCCCCTGTATCTCAATACTCAGTTCAACCATCCGCTCGAAGTAACACCGGAAGCGGAGGCAGCCGTGGATCGCTTGATCAATGCGGGCGTGCTTGTCGGAAATCAGTCCGTGCTTCTGAAAGGGATTAATAATGACAAGCATGTGATGAAGAAGCTCGTTCACGAACTTCTCCGAATTCGGATACGCCCCTATTACATATTCAACTGTAAGAAACTCAAGGGAATCAGGCACTTCAGGGCACCGGTGGCTGATGGCCTCAATATCCTGGAGAACCTAAGGGGATACACCTCGGGGCTTGGGGTTCCCACGTTCATCATAACTGCTCCTGAAGGCAAGGGGAAGACGCCCCTGGCTCCCACCTATCTCCTGAACTACAACCGCAACGGTAAACTGCTCTTCAGAACCTGGGCGGGGGAGGTCTGTGAGTACGAAGACGAACTGCTTGAGCCTTGAGGGCATCCCTCCCTCCTGCTTTCAGAAGGAGAAGCGACATGGACAGATCTCTGAAAGACGAGATTTCGGCCTTTATCAAGGCAAACGCTGAGGCACAGCTAAGGTTCGTTATCGATTTGTGTAACGAGAACAGCTACACCTACAATATACCAGGTACTAATCGCGTTGCCGAGATGGTCCTGGAACAGCTCGGAGGACTCTTCCCCCAACATGAGATCAACGAACAGACCGAGGTGGGAGACCACCACATCCTGCGAATGCGTGCGGCGGGAGAGTGGTCCTGTCGCCGGTCGATTTACCTTCTCGGGCACATGGACACGGTTTTCCCGCCCGATCATTCCTTTCAGAAATGCAAGCGCGAAGGAGACTGGCTCATCGGGCCGGGAACGGGGGACATGAAGGGCGGCCTTGCCGTCATCGTCTATGCGCTGAAAACTCTGGGACATTTTGGTCTTATGGATCGGCTCGATCTCACATTGATCCTGAGTGGGGATGAGGAAATCGGATCGATAACATCTCATTCGTTATACGAGGTGGAAAGGGAAAGAGCTCGTGCGTGCCTTGTAGCAGAATGTGCTGGTCCTCAGGGCGAAGTTGTGATCTCACGAAATGGCAAAGCAGGTGCCCGCCTGGATTGCTTTGGTAAGGACAGCCATGTTGCCAGGGTAGCGGCGAAAAAAGCAAGTGCGATCGTGGAGCTGGCACACAAGATCGTAGCCTTGGAGGCACTCAACGGGAACCATCCGGGCGTAACCGTCAATGTAGGAAAAATTGAGGGTGGATTGGGGCCCTGCACGGTACCTGCTCATGCGAGCTGTCTTCTCGATATGAGATGGTCGGACGAGAAACAAGGGAAAGGGCTTCTCCAAGATGCAGGCCGCATATCCCAGGATCGGATTAATCGGCAATGCAGGTGTGAACTAACAATCCTCAATCAAAGACCGGCAATGGCGGCCACCGAAGAGAATGAGAAGATGTTCGGTGTACTCAGGCAATTAGCAGAACCCCTTGGCATGTCTCTCACAGCGGAGTATAGACGTGGAACCTCTGATGCAAACTATTTTGGAGCAGCAGGCGTTCCTACCCTTGACGGCCTTGGCCCGATCTGTGAGGGCGACCATACGTCGCACGAGCGGATCATCATCTCAAGCCTCGCAACCCGCACCGCACTTCTCGCTTTCTTTCTCAATCGTCTCGGAGCTGATAATTCCCTGTAATATCAATGAGGGTCCTGGTGGGGTCAAATCTAAACATTTGACATTGACTTCCTCAGTTTCGTTTCAAACTCAGCAAACTTCTCCCTCAAGTCCAAATCATTATCCAGTCTTTTTTTCAGCCGGTTTCTCAATTGATACACAGACATGTAATCGATGCCACCCAGCAATATACCAATCTGAGCTTGTGTAATATTGCAAAACCTGTATAACAACTCGGCAACAACTCCACGGATGACACCATTGGACCCACGCTGCTCTAATGCCTCTTTCTGGATCCCAAACTCCCGCCGTAAGATACCGAGCACAACCTCGGGTTCCAATGTGACATTTATCATTTCTCGATAAGCAGGTTGTTCGCGCGATGAAACCCGACGTAAATAACGTTTCACATAATCAGCAAAATCATCATTACCTACTATCATCCGACTCAAGACATTCTGAAATGGGCTTTCTATGCCACGTTTTAATCCTTCTAAGATGAACTTGCGATACGCCCGGCGACCACTAACCATCGACAAAACCAAATCGTAATCGACAAAATCCTGGGCCCGCCTCTCGCTCACATATCCAGGCAGACTACTCCATGGGTAATCAATGGCCTTGTGCCATTGTTCTCGAAAAGCCGCTGATTTCGTTTGTTTCACGCGCACTGGATTCAGATGCACATAACGCGATACCTCCAGCAGATAATTGTCCGCATCAACCAAGTACGCATGATAACGCCCTTGATACAAATTTCCGCTCCGCTCATGACGCCAATTAAACCAACCCGTGTACCGGATGTTGAAATGTCGCATAAATTCAGAACAGTTCGCTTTTCTCGTCTGAATCAATAAGTGAAAATGGTTATTCATCATGATGTACGTATACAAAACGACCTGGTAAGTCTCCGATGCATCTGCCAACATGGTGAGAAACTTGTGGCGATCATTATTATCCATATATATCCTACGGCGCTCAATACCCCGGCACGTGATGTGATAATGAGCACCGGGAAACTGTATCCTCAAAGCACGTGCCATAGTGAAATAATAATAGTCAATTTGATATCTAGCTCACTGTCAAATGTTTAGATTTGACCCCAAGGGTACGCAAAGCAATTGATATCTCTGCAACCTGGTGTTTATCTCCGTTATCATAGAAGCTTTAAAGCTTCTGCCAGTCAATAACATCACCGTAATCAATTGTTTTATCACTGCCATCGAAGCGGCTTATAGCCGCTGCCAGACGTTCTTATCCAAACTCCGATACTGTATCGCCTCGGCGACGTGCTGGGTTTTGATGTTGTCGACACCTTCGAGGTCGGCAATGGTGCGGGCGACTTTTAATACTTTGTCATAGGCGCGCGCGGAAAGACCAAACCGCTCGATCGCGGTCTTGAGTAAGGACTGCGACTCATCATCGATCACGCAGTGTTTGCGGATGTCTTTTGAGCCGAGGTGGGCATTGCAGTAAATCTTCTTCTTATCCTTGTAACGAGCGAGCTGAATCTCCCGCGCACGATTCGCGCGGGCGCGAATATCTTCCGACGACTCACCCGGTGTGGTCGATTTGAGCTCATCATATTTCAAGGCCGGCACCTCGATATGAATATCGATTCTATCCAACAGTGGTCCAGAAATCTTTGAGTGATACCGCTGGATCGCGGTCGGCGTGCAGCGGCACTCATGATACGGATCCGTGAAGTAGCCGCACGGACATGGATTCATGGCTGCGGCGAGCATGAAGCGCGCCGGATAGGTTAGGGTAATCTTGGCACGGCCGATCGTCACCTGGCCGTCTTCAATAGGCTGGCGCAGAACTTCCAAAACATTCTTATGAAACTCGGGTAACTCATCCAAGAATAACACGCCGTTGTGTGCCAGGGAAACCTCGCCAGGCTTGGGCACATGTCCGCCGCCAATAATGCCCGCGTCCGATATCGTATGATGCGGCGAGCGAAAAGGGCGCGTACCGAGCAGTGAATTGCCAGCCGGCAGAATTCCGGCCACCGAGTGTATTTTTGTGGTCTCCAGGGCTTCTTCTAAGGTCATCCTCGGCAACACAGTCACCATGCGGCGCGCGAGCATGGTCTTGCCTGTACCGGGCGGCCCAATCATCAGGATGTTATGACCACCAGCAGCGGCGATTTCGAGCGCGCGCTTTGCATGATGTTGACCCTTGACTTCAGCAAAATCGACCGGGTATTGGGAAGCTGCGTCGAAAATTTCTTCGCGATCAACTTCGGTCGGGTGAACATCCATTTCGCCATTCAGGAATGCTACGACTTCGATCAGATTGTCAAAACCATATACTCTTAATCCCTCGACGATCGCTGCCTCACGAGCATTGACCCGAGGCAGAATCACACCATCGAGTTTATTCTGCTTGGTTGCCAGAGAAAGGGAAATGGCACCCTTGACCGGTCGTAGCGTACCATCCAAAGATAGCTCCCCAAGAATCGTAAATCGCCTTAGATTCTCAGCGCGCACGCTCTGCGAAGCAGCGAGTATGCCGATTCCAATAGGCAAATCAAAACTCGAACCTTCTTTCTTAATGTCGGCCGGAGCAAGATTGACCGTAATTTTCTTCGAAGGAAAACGGAACCCTGCATTCTTTATCGCGGCGAATACACGATCCTTGGACTCTTTTACTGCGTTGTCGGGAAGCCCAACAGTTGTGAAACCAGGCAGTCCATTTGATAAGTCAACCTCAACATTTACTAAGTACCCTTCAATCCCATAAGTTGCACATGACAGTACTTTTGATAACATTCGAGGAGTATAGTAAATTATCCCAGAATGTCAACGGGTGTCATATACTAAGATGATCTTGACGTGTTTCACTAGTCACGACATTGATTCGAAGAGTATTCGGCGATAGAAGACAAACAGCGGCCTCATAGCTTGACTGATATTTGTAGTTGAATATAATACGCAAAGGAGTAATTGTGAAAAAGATATTTGGCTACGTAATTGTGGCGGCGGTTTTCGTGGTCACAATTTTCTTGATACTACAGATTAGAAAATCTGAACGTCAAGACGCTGCCCCTCAAGTTATTTCTGCAACGGCCAGTGATTATGAAGAATGGGCAGGTATTTTCATCCATGGCGAGCGCATCGGGTACTCTCTCACAAAAATATCTCGCGCCGACACCGGTCTAACAGTCGAAAACATCACGCGCATGACCCTCATCATGATGAACCAAACGCGCACCCTTACCACCCATGTCTTTGCCCACACCGACAAAGATTATACGCTAAAAGATTATTCACTGGAACTACGCAATGGAGGCCACCAACGCGTGGAAGGCAAAATTCTTGGCAAACAACTGCAACTCACTTCGTATATTCAGGGTAATCCATATACTCAGACAATAGAGCTGACGGAAAAACCCTATTTCCCTGATGCGATAGAACAGGTGATAAAAAGCAAGAACCTGCGGGCCGGTGACGAAGTAACCATACCATATTTTGATCCAACCACCCAATCATCGGCTACGGCACGCATCAAGATGCTCAGCGCCGAACAAGTAGAGGTCATGGGCGAAACAGCAACCGGCACCCGAGTTGAAATAAGCTTCATGGGTATTAGTTCGATACTCTGGCTCGATGAAGATTACAAACTGATTAAGGAATCATCACCTGCGATGGGGCTCGAAATCATACCTCTATCAAAAGAACAAGCTCTTGCCGAAATCACGCCGGACAAGGCCTTTGATCTAATCACTTTCTTCTCGGTAAAACTAGAAGAGCCGACACCCAATCCCAAAACGTTATCCTATTTGAAAGTCGAAATGCACGATATTGACCATGAGGGATTGGATCTGGAAGATGATTACCAGAAGATGACAAGTCTCACACCGTTAACAATTGAATCGACGCTTCCCGACCTGGCGAATCTGCCTGCACTTTCCTTGCCCATAGATGAGCAAGAAGAATTCCTCGAATCATCGGCCTACATCCAGTGCACCGACCGTCGAATCGTTGGTAAAGCAAGAGAATTACTCGGTAACGAAAACAATGCTATAAGCGCCGTTGCCAAACTGGTCAGCGGAGTGTATAATCTTCTTGAGAAGAATCCTACTGCTTCGCTACCCTCAGCGCTCGATGTCCTACAGATGAAGAAGGGTGACTGCAATGAACATTCCATTCTCTTTACTGCCCTGGCACGAGCGGCTGGCATTCCAACGAAGATCTATGTGGGGCTGGTCAACCTCGACGGTTACGCCTACTACTATCACGCTTGGTGTGCGGTCTGGTTGGGAAAATGGGTTCCGGTCGACCCAACCTTCAATCAATTCCCGGCCGACGTCGGTCACCTGAAGTTGAAAGAAGGTGGCATCGCAGAACAGGCTGTGGTACTTAAAGTAGTAGGCAAGTTGAAAATAATGACCAAAGAATACACCGAGTAAGCTCCCTAAGAGAATGAACCGATTGGTTATCAAGAATCTCAAGAAGAGTTTCAATAATGTATGGGCTCTGAAAGGCCTGAATCTAGTCCTAAACCCAGGTGAAATATTCGTGCTCTTGGGCCCTAATGGCGCGGGCAAAACAACTACCCTGAAACTGATTGCCGGTTTGCTCCACCCTACCGAAGGCGAGATCTTCATTAAAGGCATTGATCTGCAGAAGAACCCGATTGCGGCGAAATCGGTCATCGGCTACGTACCGGATGAACCGTTTATCTATGATAAATTGACTGGTCGTGAATTCATCAATTTCGTCGCCGGCATTTACAAGATCGACAGGGCAGACTATGAACATCGTCTGGCAGAACTTTTCACGACTTTTGGTGTCGGGTCATGGATTGATGAAATGTCTGAAGGCTATTCGCATGGTATGAAGCAAAGAGTAATTATGTGCCAGTTACTACTTCATGACCCAGATCTGATTCTGATCGACGAGCCGTTGGTTGGTTTAGACCCTAAGACCAGTAAGACCGTACGAGAGTTATTCTTGAGATTAAAGGAAAATGGCAAGACACTGTTCATATCAACCCACACACTTTCATTTGCCCAGGAAGTAGCCTCTAAGATCGGCATCATCGGTGCCGGCGAATTGAAATTCATAGGGAACATTGATGAATTAGCACGTATCTCCGGGAAGAAAGATATTGAAGAAATATACCTACAGCTTTCTGAAGTTGACCGCGATGAAAAAAAGATTACAGAGACATAGCACATCAGCTACATTTAGAAGTTTGAAAGTTAATACCTGTTCCCAACAGATCTCTTCCGCCCCTCTTAGCCCTTTCTCAGCCTTTGCCAATTCTGTCCGAATCTGTGATTTACCTGCAAAATTGAGCATCATTTTTCTCCCTTTTAAGCTATGAATGACTTAAGTCTGATACTAGGCACGCGCATCAAAATGATCTCCAAATCCATCAAATCGATGAATGCGGTAAAGGCAGCTTCTTTCATCTTCGTCGTCGGTTGTTTTGCATTTGGAGCTTACTACACTTTCTTTAGAGTCTTCAATTATCTGCTAACCGTTGAGGTCATTGGCCCGGTCCTATTGGATCGCGTGATTGAAATGGCCCTATTCGTTTTTCTCATCATGCTCCTGTTCAGCAATGTCATTACGTCGTTTTCGACCTTTTACAACAGTCGTGAACTCAATTTTCTCTTTACCCTACCGTTGCGACCAACCGCAATCTATCTCGCGAAGCTATTTGAGAATTGCCTATATGCGTCATGGGCAACACTGGCCATTGCCCTGCCGCTCGTTTTGGCCTATGGCATAGTCACCGGAGCGTCCCTCACATTCTATCCGGTTTCAATTTTCAGCATTCTGATCTATCTGGTCATCCCCGCGGCGGCAGCATCTACCTTGATCGCATTCATAATGAGGGTTTTCCCGAAACTGGGAACGCGCGAGGTTATAATCCTCTCCCTCGCCTTCATCATGGGTCTCACCTATCTCTACATCAGGATCAACAATCCTGGGCTGCTAAAGATATTCGAGACCGAAAATGAACAGGTATTGCTCCAATTCGCCGCACAGCTCAGCACGGTGGGCGGGATCTATGTCCCATCTACGTGGCTCGGCAATATCCTAAAAGGTCTCAACGGTAATTTACCACAAGCAACCTTCTACTTTGCGCTGCTGCTATTTGCCAGCCTGAGTATGATTGTCCTTGCCTTCTTTGTTGCCCAGACATGCTACGTGCGTTCCTGGTTATCCGCCGGAGAACATGGGAGCAAGCGCGCAAAACGTAAATCCGTGCTCTACCATCCTCAAAGACAGACCGCACGGACCGTCTTCATCAAGGATTTACTCATCTTCATGCGTGAACCCACGCAATGGGTTCAACTATCTGTGTTCTTGATTCTGCTCCTCGTCTACATCTTTTCGTTACGCAGAACGCCTATCTATTTCACTTTTCCACTCTGGCGGACGATTGTTGCCTTTGCGAATTTTGCCTATATTAGTTTTGTGCTGGCAACGCTGGGAGTTCGATTCATATTTCCGACCATGAGTTTGGAGCGAGCCGGAATGTGGTTGATTGGTTCCTCACCACTTTCTTTCAGAAAACTTCTGGCGATGAAGTACCTGTTCAATCTTATCACCGCCGTTGTCATCATCGAGTCTTTGTTGATATTTGCCAATCTTTTCATAAACATCGACCGACGATTGTATGTTATCATGCCCCTCATCGGTCTATTCGTCGCGGCCGCACTGGTTTCAATCAACCTCGGCCTAGGCAGCAAGTTCATTCAATTCAGCGAGGAAAACCCGTCAAGAATTGCAGCTGGCAGTGGGGGCATAATCGCGGCTCTAGTCAGTATCGCGTACGTAGGCATCTCGATATTACTTCTGGCAACACCGGCCTATAATTATCTTTCCAATACTTTCATGAATCGGCCAATCAATTATTTATTGGTTTACACGGGATTCGCTCTCTTTGTTTTACTAAGTGTTTGCGCCATCGTCCTGCCCTTAAGAATGGGCGTCAGAGCTTTGGAACGTCGCGACTTCTGATCACGATGTTGATCGTTGGTCGTATGCGGAATTCGTGAATTGTCACAATGCAGTGACGAAAAAAGTTACTTTTTCTTTTGCGGGAACACTTTCCTTATCTTTCGCACCACATCATCGACCTGTTCCTTGGGAGTAGACGCCCCCGCAGTGATGCCGACACTCTTTGCCCCTTTGAACCAAGAGCGCTTTATCTCACCGGCTGATTCAATGTGATGGGACCGCTTCAACTTCTTACATATCTGGTATAGCCTAGTAGTATTAGCGCTGTTCTTGCCGCCGACGACAATCATGATGTCGGCCTTTTCAGCCAATTTTGTTGCTTCGTTGATACGCAGAGCCGTCTCGCGGCAGATGGTGTTGAATATTTTCACTTCCATTGCATCGGACATCAAATCCGTAACCGCGCTGTTGAATCGTTCCTGATTGAGCGTGGTCTGAGGCACGACACCGAGCTTTTTCTTCTTTATCTTGTGCCGGTCCTTGTATATTGTAGCATGGTTTGCCCCGTAACCAAACAAGCCCCTCACTTCCGGGTGATCCTTCTCGCCTATAATAACAACATAATAGCCTTCGTTGATTAGCTTTTGAACATAACGTTGCGCACGTCGCACACGCGGGCATGTGGCATCGATGATCTCGCAGTTTCTCGATTCCAGTTTACGCAAAACATCGGGTGCTACACCATGCGAGCGGATAATTACCACCTCATTGCCTTTGATACCACTGATCTTCTCGATGGGACTGATCCCCCTCCGCCTCAAATCCTCGACTGCCAAACGGTTATGTATCAATGGACCTAGCGAATAGACGCCCTCGGCCTTTTTTGCCGCCTCGAGTGCAATCTTGATTGCCCGCTTCACGCCGAAGCAAAAACCACCGTGTCTTGCCCGGTATATCTTCATTTCAGTTTCAACATCTCGTCCCGAACTCGGTTGGCAAAAAGGACAAAATCTTTCCGTGTTCTTTTATAGCCGCGAGGGAAAATCATCTTGCCGAATTTAATCTTCAATTTGTTTATCCTGAGGACGAGGGATACAAACCGTTTGTTAGAGTTCGAAATATACACAGGAATTACGGGTACCCCGAAATTAATTGCAAGATAACCAACGCCTTGATGAAACGGTAAAATCATTTTCTTACGCGACCTTGTACCCTCTGGAAAAATGACCACCGCATTCCCTCTCTTTAGCAATTTGATTGCCTTTCTGATGCCGGCGGTGCCTTCAATTGAAATTGCGTTGTACGTGGTGATGAGCCAGGCGAAAAAACCAGATGCTTTGAATAGGTCGGGTTTGGCCAAAAAGTATATCTCTCGAAAGGCTGTTATTCCAACCACCGGCGGATCCAAGAACGAAACATGATTAGGTGCCAATATGACCGGGCCACTCCTGGGAATACGTCCCTCAATTTCTATGTCAGTCAATAGCTTGAACAGAGGATAAATCAGAATCCATGACAGGAACCATTTCGGACCCATACCCTTTATTATAACATAAATGCTCTCTATTTCAAGCTCTTTCGCTCGGCTCGCACAACCGCATCCCGGTGCCTAGCTATCATAACCTAATAGCCAAGCTTCACATAATAGTTGACAAGGGCGGGTTTTTGTCTATCATAATACAAATACATTTACGACAAAAAACCATGTATAGATTTGTAAAGGGGTCGCCCTAGATGACTTTTAAGTACCTACATTTTACCCCTTTACAAGAGTAAATATATGGGTATAATGAAATACGCTGTAAAAAAAGAAAGGAGGTGGTGGCAAGAGCGATAATCCATTGGGCCAGACCTTTGAGGGGTAGGGGTTTGGTTCCTAATAATCGATGCCCCCTAAATCGTTAGGAGGACAGATGAAGAAATTAACAATATGTCTCGTAGCTCTGTTTTTCGTCCCCATGCTCATGGCAAGCCCGAAAGAGGCACTGAAGTCAGACAGCTATGATCCCAACGCAATGACTAATCCGTTGCCGTCAAACGGCCCGGTACAAATCGATGATGGTCGTGCGCTCGGCGACATTCTCATGACTATCGACCTTGCGGCTATCGGCATGCCCGGCGATGGCTACGACAACGCCGGACTAACCTGGGATGGTCAGTATTTATATATCGGCAACATGTATAATAACAACATCTACATAGTTGACCCGACCGGACCGACCCTTGTCGGCAACTTCGCCGCACCGCCAACCCTGAGTTGGGGTATTGGGCATGAGCAGAACCTCTGGATAACCGAAGTCTACGCCTTTAATGCATATGAATATACCTATGCTGGTACACCCACGGGTAATTCTTTCTATTGTCTCCAGGGTGGTGCATCCTGGATGGGTGATGCATCTGAGTGGTGGCCGGATGGTGAGATCTGGATTCTGGCCGTGGGCGGCACAAACCGTCTATACAAATTCTCAGTACCCGCTGGTACCTATCTCACGGATGTCGGTGATGCTACATATACCTACATTTCGCAACGCGGTCTCACCTATGACCCCGGAACGATATGTTCTGGGTTGGTGGTTGGAACAGTGACATGGTTTGGGAAGCCAATGCGTCTGATGGTTCGGTGACTGGCCGGTCATTTCCCTTCCTGAGCATTGCCAGTTTGGCTTATGACTGGCAGTCGACACTGCATCCGGAACCGGTTTTGTGGTTAGCCAGCAATGACGCAGCAAACTACATCTACATGATCGACCCGGACAACCCTCAGCCCGTAACGTCCATCGTCTGGGATTTTGAGGATGGTTGGCAGGGTTGGATTCATACCAATGGTATGTCCTTCCCGGCTGCTTGGGAGCGCAAGGAATTTGATTACAAAGCATCTTACGCGGTACCGAGTGCTGGTGATACGTCCATGTGGATCGACTCGGATGCCATATCAGGCACCTGGGTGCAGGATAC
>JGI2173J19968_10000024_pt1 | contig 53979 bp, 62 predicted proteins | sample DeeMarSWOR136_30_FD_19968 | JGI IMG/M metagenome (IMG submission 19968) | reverse complement strand
TACATGGCAATTCTAGGAGTCCTGGGTCTTTTCGCTTGGGCAGGTCTACTGATAGGACCTGCTTTGGCCTTAATCGCAAGTTTAGTGCCCTCCAAGCAGTTTTAACGAAACAATAAATATTCATTTAAAACACAAGTTAGGGTGGTGGGTTACTTGACGATAGTCAAATTACCAAGGATGGAAAAACATGAAATAGATCAACTTATTCACGAACAAATGCTTTGTCGGATCGCTTTCAAGGGAGCCGACTACCCGTATATGGCTCCGTTTCAATATGTCTTCATGAGTGGTTCTCTGTATTTTCACTTTACAGATTATGGCAGAAAAATGAAGTTGATTGAGAGGGATAACCGGGTTTGTGTTGAAATCGAGAAGTTCCGACAAGATATGAGTGAATATAACTTCGTCGTTCTGAAAGGCAAGGTAAAGATTGTGACAGACCCTCTGGAGAGAGCTAAAGTCATCAAGAGGATGGCAGAAGAAGGGAAACAAAAGGTCTCTCCAAACTTCCTTGCTGCTCACGGCTTCAAAAAGGAAGAAGGCTGGTCTTCGTTTTCTCCAGAAAAACCGTTATTGATATTGAAATTAGAGGAAATAACTGAAGAAATAGGCTTAAAATCTCCATAACAGTGGTTCTTTCGAACAGGAAGAACTCGAATGAGAATTGGTTATCCGTGCATAAATACAAAAATAGGATGCAAGAGCGGTCGGACATTTCGTCTGAAGTCCTACTCTGAAGATCGTCTGATAGAAACCGTTGAAAACAACCTATTCTGCCTCGGTGAGATTTTGAGGTTCAATTTAAGACACAATTTGCTATTTTTTCGAATAACCTCTGATCTTGTTCCTTTTGCCTCACATCCAATCTGCAGGTTTAACTGGCAGAGACATTTTCAGAAACAGTTCAAAGCAATTGGAGATTTCATCAAGAGCAATAATATGAGAATATCCATGCATCCTGATCAATTCACTCTCATTAATTCCATTGACGAAGTTATTTTTGAAAACAGCACAAGAGAACTTGCCTATCACGCAAAGGTCTTAGATTTAATGGAACTTGACACCTCCGTCAAAATACAGATACATGTTGGCGGCGTTTATGGAGACAAAGAGAGAAGTATAAAAAGGTTCGTAGAAAGGTTTGAAAGCCTTGACGAAAAAATCAAAAGAAGACTTGTAGTCGAAAATGATGATAGGCGTTATAGACTCAAAGACTGCCTAAAGATAAGTGGAGAAACAAAAAGTCCTGCACTATTTGACGTCTTGCATCACGAAATAAATAGTTCCGGAGAGACGATCAGGGAGGCTTTCGGGTTGTTCACAAGAACATGGAAGGAAAAAGATGGGTTGCCAATGGTGGATTACGGGTCTTCAAAAGAGGCCGATCTGGAGGGAAAACACAGCAAATCTATCGATTTAGAACACTTTAGTGATTTCTTGGAAGAAACAAGTGCGTTTGATTTTGATGTAATGTTGGAGATAAAGGATAAAGAGAAAAGCGCGCTTAAAGCTGCGGAAATCGCAAAACATGACGACCGTTTCTTGAGGTGCAATCCATAAAAGCTGCTGACAAGCAGAACACTAATACCTATGCCCCAGTATGTCAGAATGATCCTTATGTGACTCCAGAGACATATATTTTGATAGAGGAGATGTCAAATGCCCCAAAAAAATTAGGGTTTCTGGGATATCTCCACTCCGCAATGTAACATTCTAGGCTTGGCTAGTTTTCAAAGCTGATGAGTTGCGTGTAAAGATCTTATATTTAAAATGGGTAACTATTTGTTTTTCAGGTGTTCAAACAATGTATACCCTGCTGGATTGGATAAAGCGTGGGGAGACTTGTCCCTATTACGTGCTTTTGAACATGAAGATCGATGAAGTGAAGGAGGGATATGCCCGTTTAACCATGAACGTGGAGAAGAAACACCTTCAGTTTTTGGAGACAGTTCACGGAGGAGCAATAGCAAGCTTAGCAGATTCAGCTGCAGCTTGGGCAACACTTGGTTCAGCTGGTTTGAAATCTGCTCCCGTAACTGTTGAAATGAAGATAAATTTCTTGGCGCCTGTAGAGTCAGGTTGTTTGACCGCTGAAGCTAGAATTGTGCATAAAGGTCTTAAAATCTCCTTGAGTGACGTGGAAGTCAAAGATGATAGGGGAAAATTAGTGGCAAAGAGCCTCGTAACATACTACCTACGAAGCAGCCAACTAAAGTGATCGTACACGCGCGAACTAGCTTGCTTCTATTGTTTTGATTGCCTTTATCGCCCAGTCTGGATCTTCTAGCAGCCCTCGGCCTACTGCCACCAAGTCAACCTGTCCTTCCTGTATCAGTTTGTTGGCATACTCTGGTTCCGTGATTCCTCCTACACCGATAACAGGAATGTCTATCACCTCTTTGATTTGTCTTGCTTGGGGGATGAAGTAGCCTTGTCCATTCTGGAATTGGGCTGGACGACTGCCGCACAAGCCTCCGGACACGTCCATGATGTCTACTCCGGCTTCTTCCAGCTTCGCGGCGAATTTTTGAGAGTCTTCGATCTGGGTTCCTGCTGAGTCTAGATCGTCTGAGCCTAAACGGTAGAGGAGAAGTCTTCCACCTACCTTTTCCTTAACCCTTTCAACAACCTCTAAGGGGAATCGCATCCTGTTTTCTAGGGAACCTCCATACTTATCGCGCCGTCGGTTCGTTAAGGGCGAGAAAAACTGGTTCAAGAGGAAACCATGCGCCCCGTGAACTTCAACTCCGTCGAAACCAGCCCTCATCGCTCTCTCAGCCGCCAGACCGAAGGCTTCAGTTAAAGCTTCAATCTTATCGGCTCGTAGCTTCCGATAGTATCCATTGGGTGATGGAGCAACAGGTCTCGCTCCTATAATCTTCATGCTGGCGCTTTTTCCCGCATGATTGATCTGTATCACAGCTGGAGCGCCCGTTTCATGGATGCTACTCGAAAGTTTCTCCAGCCCGGAAACTAAATGGTCGTCGTATATTCCCAGCTGTCTCTCGCTGAGCCTACCATCAAGAGACACATAGCTATGTTCAACTATAAGCAAACCCAGCGCATTTGAACGTCGAACATAATGTTCAATGAGATTATCGGTTACGGCGCCTTCAGTGGTGGCCAAACCCGTATGCATAGGAGGCATCACAATTCGGTTCTTAAGTGTTAATCCCTTTACTTCTAAGGCGTTTAAGAGAGCGCCCAATACAGACATCCCGTTACATGTTCTACGAGAACACACCTAAAACTCTTTCAATCGGTGAAGAATATTCACCGTAGCTGAAAGAATCATTTCACAATAAGGGGGGGGTTTCCGCGCGAGATGAAGTTTTAAAAATGGGAGTTTGAGGGAGACATCTCAACTGTACGAGAAAAAAGCCAGACTATACGTGCGCATGGCAAACACTTTTTTGTCGAGTTCTTTACTGTATATGGACGTGTGATGATGTGAAATGATCATTAAGTGGTTGGGCCACGCCAGTTTTTTGGTCAAGGCTTCAGGAAAGAACTTTTACTTAGATCCATATGCTGGCGAATATTTAGAGAAGGCAGACGTTATCCTCATAACTCATAGCCACCGAGATCACTGTGACTCTGAAAAGATCGAGGCCATGCGAAGAGCCGACACTTTGATAATCACCAGCCGAGACTGCGCCCCCAGCCTAACAGGGAATGTTGTTGTGTTGTCCCCTGGTGACAAGAAGGAGATTCACGGGGTTGGGATAGAGGCGATTGAAGCCTACAACTACAAGAGGTTCAGATCACCTGGAGTTCCATTTCATCCTAAAGGCACACAGATTGGTTTCATAATATCAGCGGAAGGTAAACGAGTCTACCATGCAGGAGACACCGACTTCCTTCCTTCAATGAAGGAACTGAAAGACATTGACGTAGCATTTCTACCTATCATGGGGCGAGCAACCATGGACTTGGAGGAAGCGATCGAGGCCGCAGTTGCAATTAATCCCAAGATCGCCATTCCCATGCATCGTCGCGGTGCAAGTGCCGAGGAATTCAAGAGGAAAGTTGAAGCAAAGTCTGATGTTGAGGTCTTGCCGATAGCAGAAGGAGACGAGGTGGACCCCTAGAGAAGTTTTCTTTGCTCGTTTGGATGATTTCAATTGAAATGCATCTGTTGAAGGGCGTTAAATGACGAAATTTGGCTTCAACCTTCAGCTTGAGGAGTACCCGATCGATCTCGTGTTGAAGACGGCAAAACTGACCGAGAACCTAGGGCTACACGCTGTCTTTGTCAACGACCATTATATGAAGCGTTCTGGCAATAACATTCCAGATGCGTTTCTCACATTGACAGCTATTGCCATTCTAACTAAGCGCATTAAAATAGGAACCGCTGTCACACCAATACCTTTCAGATCGGCACCGCAGACCGCCAAGGTCATCTCCACTCTAGATAACATCAGCAAGGGACGCCTTGTTTTTGGAGTTGGAGCTGGGTGGAACCAAGCTGAATTTGAAGGGTATGGTTCTGAGTTCCTCCCTCCTGGAGAGAGGGTGTCCAAGACTATCGAGGGAATAAGACTCGTGAAGAAAATGTGGATCGATGATGAGGTCACCTTTCAAGGTAGATACTATCATATCAAGGGGGCTGTTCTTCTGCCCAAACCCATCCAAAAGCCCAATCCACCGATCTGGATAGGATCAAGGTCCCCGAGGATGCGCCGATTTGCGGCGAGGGAAGGAGATGGTTGGATTCCTAGCCACCTCTCTCCAATGGATTATAAAGAGATGATGAATGGAATCATCGATGAGACAGAAAGACACGGTAGATGTCGTGACGACTTGACTTTTGTGCATTTTACCAGGATTCTTACTGGTTCCCATATGAATGAAGTGCTCAAATCTATGTCCAAGGATCAGATTTCACGAATCAGGGAAAGGTATATTGTTGGACCTCCAGACGCCTGTGTGGAGAAGTTACGAAATTACGTGGACATTGGGGTCGACTTGATACTGCTTCGTCTCCATCATGTTGCCGAAACCTCATTTGTGAAGGAGGAGAGACATCGCCAACAAATCACATTTATCTACAATGAGATCCTCTCACAACTATAAACCATGTCTTTTACACACGTGTATTATCGCTTAACCACATTCCGGTAAAAATTCTCAATGATTTTGTATCCTTCCGGATGTCTCTGACCTTGAATTCTTATTAGCTCCGGGTGAAACTGAACCCCATAAAATGGATTATTTTTATGTCTAATCGCCTCTACTTCGCATGAAGGAGAGTCTGCGAGTAGAATTAAACCGGCTTGATCAAGACTTTCCCTTAAAACATAGTCGTAATGCGATTGAGCTAAGGGCACCATCTGGTTTTTTTCAAACCCTGCAAATATCTCATCAACTTCAACTATACGAACTTTTTCAAATTTGTCTATAATAGGTTCAGCAAGGGAGGCTACACTAGCGCCTAACGACCAACAAAGCAATTGATATCCATAACAGATACTGAATATCGGTATATCCAAGTGCTTGATCAAACTAACAGTTCCCTTGAACATACCCCGGTGCGAAGGGTTTACTATTCTCGCTTCAGATCCGCTTATGACAACAGCATCTATCTCCTTGTCAACTTGGTAACCCACATGAAGATTTCCATATTGGATAGTAGTGAACTCGCTAAACTTCTCAATAGTCTTGAGTAAGGGCTCTATTTTAAAAGGTTCCAAACAAGAGTTCACAACTAAAGATCTCATCATTCAATCATATCCGAATTATCGAGTGCGTACGCTTTTGCCTCATTCATAGAGAGATGCAAATCGGTTTATGGATCGATCATATATCTTTTCGGCTTCATGAGGAAAGTAGCAGGTCAGAAGTTCACGATGCTCCCTACGGCTTCCTCCACTTTTGGGTCTGATCTTTTTCGCAACAGAGTTTTAGCGAGAGAAAGATTCAGAAAGAAGTTCGCTCACGGTTCAATTTTTAGTGTAGCTAAGTTTCGCTCCGAGTTGTCTCACCGAAGATGAGTGACCTTGAAGGTAACTCTGGGAATTTTTTACTCACTTTCTGCTCCGCGACCGTGGCAGCTTCGTTCAGTATATTCTGAGCGTCGTCGTTTGCTGTCTGGAAGTCTATGTCCATACCAGTGTTTTGGCCAGCGTCAACAATTATTCCGCTTAGCAGGTTTCCAATATTTCCAAGTTCCCTTTCGGCTTCCGGAAAGACTGCAGCCATATTGGTTTTGACGCTACGCATCACACCAACTGTTGGAGCCAGCGTGCTAACAACATCGCCGAGCTCTGAAACCGTGCTCAGCCTAAGAACTATTTGTTCTAGGGCGAGTCTAGCGTGGATTATCATTTTTTCCATCTTTCGTAATTGAGCCAGTTCATTGGCGAAAACTTGCGCCCGCGTCATTTCGTGTCTTGAGTAGGCGTCGACGATTCTTGTGAATATCGATTTGTCACGTTCTGAGAAGCGATCGGTTGCCTTGTCCAGTTTTTGGATTTGAATTGTGATGCGCTTGACGGCGTAATCTAAACGTAGTTTCAATTGACCTGGCGGACGAACGGCTTCTCTAATCCTTGTGGTGATCGGTCTACTGTCTATTCCTTTTTCCCATTTTCCAGCAAATCTCTCGGACAATTCTAATTCCTCACAAAGAGAAGAGATTATTTGAGACGTATTATTACATTGTTAACATGTGGAAGACATACCCATATATATCACACAACATATCGCTGTTCTGTCATCGTTCTGAGCTTTGAATTTCGGATAGAAAGAGGGACAGGGCACAGTTGTCCTGATAAACAGTTTCGTGTAAGTGCGCGCGCTAAGAAGACTTTCTTAGAGAGTGGTTGGCCTTCCAAACAACGTCTGCCTTAATGTGTAACTCAGCCAGTCTTTGATTTGCCATGTTTCCCCCGGAGTCGCCACCGCAAAATTTTGGAACCACCAAGTGAAATTCACAATCTAGTTCTTTGGATTTTTCAAAGAAGGTCTTCCACTGTTTTTCAGTATGCTTAAGTGATATTGTGCCGCAAGTTTCAGCCTCGAGGATTATAAAAGTCTTTTTGTCATCATTCTTGTTGCACGTCAAATCCGGTGTAAAATCACCTACCTGTTCAGGCGTTGTCTCACCTGCCAGATCTGCTCTCAAATTTTCATATCCTTGTTTCTTGAATTGACCTATCATTAGTCTGATCATTTTACTATGTATTTCAGCTTCTGAAGAGTTGCGAGTTACCAATTTAGCTCCTCCATTCTTGCATCATCTCTCTAAATACACGCGTTTTACCATCAAATTCTTCCATGAATTCCCACAAATTTCAGTTTGATCTTCCCATAGCTTTTAATTCTGGGATTAAGTGTTCGGCAATTCGCTTGAAAGCAGAAATCTGATCATTGGTGTGGGGATAGTAGAATATGAACTCAGTTATTCCTGCTTTCTGGTAGCGACTGACAACCTCCTGAAATGATTCTTCCGAGTTGAAGACAGTTTCCGCTTCCGACCCAAATATCAACAAGGACCGTCGAAGAGTCTTTGGGTCACGCCCGATCTCCATACAATATTTGTCAAGCATCTCAATCCGCTGCTGTGTATTCTTCAATACCACATCTGGCGACGCGCCCCATTCACCCCCAAAAGAGTTCCATGTATCAGCGTAGCGTGCCACAATTTTGAGCATAGATGGTCCCATTGCGCCAATCGTGATAGGCGGACGAGGCTTCTGGAGTGGCGCTGGTGCCATTGCCGTGTTTTCCAGTTGATAGTAACGTCCCTGATAGGTTGTGACTCTGTTGCGGAGACACTTATCAACTATTTCTACCACTTCTCGGAATCGGGCTACACGCTCAGGTGGAGCCCAATCCTCAATACCCGTCATGGAATATGCGGGATCCATCTTACCTGATGCTCCAGCGCCAAGACCGAGTTCCAAGCGACCATTTGATATGTGGTCAACTGTAAGTGCCTGCCGAGCCAATACTGCTGGGTTTCGCAAAGGCATCGAGGTAACCAAGGTGCCAATCCTAATGTGGCTAGTATAAGTAGCCAAAGCCGCCAAAAGTGTCCAAGCCTCAAACCAAGGAGCCTTTGGCTGAACATAATTGACAAAGTGGTCTGCAACCCAAACACTGTCAAAACCCAAGGCTTCAATGAGTTTCCAGCGCTGGATCTCCATTTTCCATGGAAGATGCTGAAGTGTAATGACGCCAAATCTAAGTTGCTTATTCATACAATTCTCACAACCTATTTCATCAATGGTTTATGTTATAATCTAAAAGCTTTAAAGACTAACTCACATACGGTACTCACAAAATGTGACTAACTCAGACGTGCGCGTCATGCATGCTCGACTTTGTGAAAAGGTGTTTTGAAGCGCGCGCCTTAGTTGGATTTTCAGTCTTTGATACTATGCTTCACCACTATACCAAAGTTCCATCGGACAAACTTCGAGTATAGCGCTTTTAGCGTCTCTCAACGTCTCGTTCATCTCTCTGACTTTTTTTCTTGCCGCGTTTCGAGACAACGAACATACGAAGGTGTAACAGAGGGAGAGAAATGAAAGACCAACACTGACGATGAGCGCGATGCCAAACCATGTAAAATTCATGAAATCTGCTCCTTCAGGATTCCAAAACACATACTCCGGTTCCATTCCAGTAACTGGGCCCGTTGTATAAACCACTGTGGCTGCTGCAACGAAATCGGCAACCGCAAATCCAATCCACAGCGAAAAAATGGCAATTGCCATCGAATAGCGCTTTTCTTTGAAGCCCAAGTCGATTTTGGCTATATCTAATAACTTCATAACTTCATGCAATCTTTTGACGGCATCACGACAACTTCTACTCGCAACAGTCTTCTTTTCCGACAATTCATTCAACTCGCTAACATGAAACAAATACACACGAGGAACTAGCATATAAAAAAATAGGCAGAAGCCTCGAGGAGCAATTGAAACATTGCTTCAACATCACGCAAGGAAAGAATTGAAAGAGGCAGAATGCTTGAAAACTCGTCAAATAATGCTGAAAGATCACTAAACCTAAGAATGTTCAGCTAAGCCACAGAAGAATATCGATCAGTCATTTAAAGCCTTCTCAAACATCTTTGTCGCACACGCGGTGAATGTCAAGAGCGCCCTGCTCAGAACTTCTGTAAGGAACCTAAAGTTTGGTTTACCAGAACTTCTTCTTCCTCGGCATGGTGATGATTTCCCTGAATTCTATCCCTTTTTCCTTGTGGAAGAAGTCATCTGAATGACATGATTTAACTACTATCGCAGTGTCTGCTCCGCTGCCGGTTCCAGCTATAGAAACTACGTCTTCACCTGGCGGTATAGCACCGACATCGGTCGCCATCATCATTATCTCCGCAGCGACCTTTACGCCCTGGGAGAACCTCCTCAAGACACTCTTGATTATTGTGTTCTCACTGCAGTAGCCGCTGTAGAGTTTTGATATGGATTCAGCTGGAGTTAGGAAAGAGTGTGTGCTTGTGATGACCTCCGCGTTTAGTTCTTTAAGTTTCATTCTATTTTCCTCCATGAATTCCGCCATCCCAGCGTATTCAGTTACTACAACAACTTTCACGCCCGTACCTTTGAGCGCTTCAGCGGTCTTTACACCCGTTATCCCACTCGCGGATGCTACTACAACAAATTTCAAATCTAGGCTTAATGCGCCTTTTTTAGCTGCTTCTATGGTCTGCTTGGTATTATGCTTTCCAAAATCCTCAAAATAATATACTTCCCTCTTAACCATATCTCTTTCACCAAATGAGCCTCTCAAAATCAAAAAGTTCATTCATGAAATAGACGTATAAGCCTTTTGCGTGCGTACCAGTAAGAAGGGGAGTTTGGAGTTCTCTCCATTTGAGAGAGTTATATCCCTTACTCTTTTAGCAGTTCAATGCCTATCACCATGGAGATTCCCAACGATTTCAACAAGTTTCTCCCTGACAATCTTAACCAATTTGTCGCTGATCAGTCCTTCCTCCATTGCCTCCTTAAGCTTCTCCTCGTCCAGCGTTTCCACTTTGCCGCCAGGCCACATGCAAACATCCACCTCTAGATCTACATAGCGAACTCCATAGGGATAAAGCTCAACCGGCGTGTTCAAGTTAACGTAAGTTCCTTTGAGTTGTCCGTGCTTAGAGAAGTACTGCGTCTTAAAGTGCCATTCACCGATTTTAACATCTGTTACTGCATAATCATCAGGTTCCTTGTAGATCTTAAGGCCGTCATACACGCCTCTCCTCATGAAATTTCGGCGGAGCCGAACAGAAACTGTTGAATCATTGTAATCGAGGTTTTGGACTAAGGCTTTTCCAAGATGGAGCACCTTTCCATTAAGTTTCACGTGTTCAATTTCCATCTGAGACCCAATAGTAGGATATTCACTTTCAACTGTTTGTTTAAAAAGTTCCTCAACATCTTTGTAAGTGCAGTTTCTCTTTAGTAGCTTCTCTGCCATCTCAAGCGCCGAGGTGATTTTTCCTCCGCAAGCCTTGTAATAATGATGCTTTTCCATTGTTGGAGTCACCATCCTTCGAATTTCGTCCAGTTCAGTTTTAGATAAGGCTGGAAACTCCGCATTTACGAGATGGGACCCTTCCCATAAAAGAGATGGGGCTTCCAGTTGTTCTGCCTTCTTTAACAAACTCTCTCCATCCTTCACTAGGCTGGATACCTCGCTTTCAAGAACCTCCACTGTCTGGTTCGCCGCGGTTCTTCGCCAGATAATGCCCCAGTTCTCGGGAGCCAATTTTTCTCCAAGTTGAAGCAACCGAGACTTTTCCCCAAAATCAAGGAGTCTTTTGCTCACTTTAACAAGATGCTGGACTGTCAAAACTGCACATTTACCTGGAATAGTTATGTTTGTGGTTAGGAGAGGCCTTTTGCTTCCCAGTCCAGTCTTGGCTTGAACCACAATTTGTTTTGACCTGAGATCTGCCACTTCTTCTTTGCTGATTCTGCCTATTGCAGATCCAATATCGACGAGAACACTGCTAGTTGCGGAATCTATTCGCTTCACTAGTCCCTTGTAAATGCCGCTGATTGTGAATGCACATCTTCTAATGACAGTGTCGTCCAAACGTGACCGCAGAATTGAACAGAAAACGTCTATAGGCTTAGCTTTTCCCTTAGCGTAAACTCCTTGACGATTACGTCGGTCATAAATAATTAAATCTGGCAGTTCTGAGGATTCTTCAAGGTTGAATCTTTCCCTTATCTTTACGGAAGGTTGAACGATCTCAAAATCGTTGTCGAGTAAAAGTTTTGTCAGAGCAGTCGAGTATATGCCTCGGACTTGAGCCTTAGCCAAAGAGAAACTCCTTCTTAAGCCTCAACTTTCTTGATTCGATAGAGCCTTCCAGTTTTGCTGATTTCAAACTTTACACCTAAGATCTTCTCAGCAAGCCAAATGTTTGTGTCCAAGTGTTCTGATACTAATCTACACAAGTAGGTAGACTCTCCTTTAGCAAGTGCAACATACGGCACCAACATGTCGGCTAGATGCACATCCACAGTAGCCTCAGCTTCAATTTCTTTAACAAGATTTTCTGTGGCCTCTCTTCCAACGACTTCACTGGGCTTTCTTAGTTCACCAATGGCGTCTCCACCAAGAAGAACGTCTGTGCTAGTTTTCGTCCATAAAACGAGGGAGCTTCCTTTCTGGAGAGGATTAGACCTATCGTTCACAACTTCGATTTGCGTCTCATATCCGTGTGCCTTTAGAATTTTGTTTGCTGCTTTGGCTTGGCGTTCGGCTACTTTTCGTTCTGCGAGGAACGTGCAGACGGATATACCTTTTACTTTTTCTACGCTGCCGAAGGTTTCAAGACGCAACGGTTTCAGTTCCGAGTATGGCTGTACTTCCAGAGAGATTTCGCCCATGCCTTTCGGGTAGTATCCATACTTCAGAATGTCAAGTTTCATTTTCAATCCCATTCTTTCCAACATTGGAAGTAACACATGTTTAACGTAGTTAATCGTAGGGGCATGTCTAACGTCGGTGCCGCCTTTAATCACATGGACTCGCACGGTTTTTCTTGCAAATGCACACAAAGGCAGAATAGTAAGCAACAGCATCGGAATGCTTCCAGCTGTGCCGATTTCTGCATACACGTCGCCGCCTGCAATTTCGGTTGGTTTGAACCAGAGTTCGCGGGATCCAAGCTCTGTTCCTTTGGTTTCTGCATTGCAGATTCTAGAGGCTGTAAGCACGGCCTCGAGGTGTTGGGGCCGCAATCCAGGCTGAGGGCGTCTTTGTCGAATCTTGTAGATGTGAAGGGGCTTATTAAGAATTCCAGCTAAGGCTATAGATAACCGAAGAATTGTTCCGCTTCCACTTTTTTGGCTGCCGTCAATCTCTAACAAGTTGAAGCCTCAAGTCATCTTCAGCTGTTGTCAGAGAAAGTTCTTTTGTATTTCGATGTGACTAGAGTAAAACAAAAGAGGAGCTTAATGGAAATAGTTGTGTGTGAGAGAATTATGAGCGAAGAAAAACCAAGCCGAGAACAGGTTTTACAGCGCATTAACGAACTTCTAGATGTTTTGAAAACTGTTTCCAGAGACCTTGCTGATGTAGCCAAATCTTTAAAAGAAGCTGAAGTTCCAGTAGTTGCTCCTGCCCCTCCCCACCCTCCCCCTTCAGAAGTTAAGAAGCGCTCAACTGATGATGTACGCACGATCTTTCCTAAAGATTTAGAAGACATGCTCTTGTTTGAAGAAAAAGAAGAATACATTGTTATTAAGCCTCGTCAATATCTGGGTTCAGAAAACTTTGCGAAGATAGCTTCTATTGTTCGTGATCAAGGCGGAGAATACATTAGCGCTGGAAAAGAATCGCATTTTCGGATTCCAAGAGAAATGACATAACAGTACAAACATAAAAATGCAGTCATTCAAAATGAATATTCTTGATCATCGATCTTAATGCCTCTATGTTGTGAGGCAGCTGCACCTTGATGGGGGTAATAGAAATGTATCCGTCTTTAACAACATGCACGTCAGTCTCTGGGTCTGCATCCTCGTAGTCGACAAGCTTCCAACTGGCAATTCTATATCCTTCCTCTTCTTCGGTCCAAATATCTCTGTACCCAATATAGGACAGATTAGTAACCTTCAACTTTTCACAGTCAGCGTTTTCCGGCACATTCACAGAAATTACATCCACGCCTGGCGGCATGCCATTTTTCAACACGTACCCAACAATTTTTTGAGCGAACTTAACAGCGAACTCCAACTGTCCTTCAGTAATTCTGACTTTATCCGCATGTTGGTCGGTGAATTCTCGTTTGCAGTAAGAAACAGCGATCGCGGGTACGCCGTGAATAGCAGCTTCCAACGCAGCGCCTAGTGTCCCAGAGTTTAGCAGGTCGTCAATTCCCAAGTTTGGTCCCAAATTAACTCCAGCAACAATCAAGTCTGGCGGATGTCTAAGAATCTTATTTAGAGCTAAGAGAAACGCGTCGGCTGGCGTCCCACTTGTGGCAAATGCTTTAGAGCCATCGCTCAGCCTTGTTTCTACAATTTGCACATTGCCAGAAGAGGTTATGGCTTTTCCTATGCCGCTTCTTTCCTCTCTGGGCGCAATCACAAATACTTTGCCGAATTTTTCTAGTTCCTTCTTCATCGCGATAAGACCTGGTGACTCGATTCCATCGTCGTTTATGAGAAGAATTGTTTTCATGACGCTTACACCGTTGAGACTTAACTTTGAAGTTTCGGTAAAAGATAAGCATTTACGCGTTCAGTATCGCCAGTATCCATAGCAGATTTTGAAATTCTTAAATTCGCCACTAGGGTTTTCCCATGAAACCTCCACATTGGTTACGCGGGATCCCGGCGGGCCTCTCTTGCAGAACTCGATTAGTTTGTCAACGCTTTCCTTTTTTCCTTCAAAAACAGCCTCAACTCTTCCATCTGGGAGGTTACGCACCCAACCAGTGACTTCATGCCTTACAGCTTTGTCTTGAATCTCAGAACGGAAGAATACTCCTTGAACTCTTCCGCCAACGTAAACGTGCGCTCTCGCCTTCAAAGTAAACACTCTCAAACAACAGGAGCATGTGTCTAAGATGTTTTTTCCCAAATTGTTTTAAATTTTGAGGCGCATGCTATACGCGGAGGGCTAATTTGACTAAGGTTAGCACGCCGATAATTGTCGTGAATTTCAAAACCTACTCTGAAGCTACTGGACGAAAGGCTTTGGAACTCGCCAAAAAATGCGAAAAAATCAGTTTAGAAAAGAAGATCTGCGTTGGAGTTGCTCCGCAATTCGTGGATATTCCGCCAATCGTTAAAGCAGTATCAATTCCCGTGTTTTCTCAACATATTGACCCAATTAAACCAGGCAGCTCCACGGGACATATTCTCCCAGAATCAGTCAAAGAAGCCGGAGCTGCAGGTACGTTAATTAACCATTCAGAAAGACGGCTCAGACTTGCTGACATAGATGCTGCTATTACCATAGCCCGAGAAGTAAGCCTAACTTCTCTGGTTTGCACCAATAACTCTACTGTAAGCGCAGCTGTAGCGGCGCTGAAACCCGACATGATTGCAGTTGAGCCGCCAGAACTGATTGGCACCGGAATTCCAGTGTCTAAGGCAAAGCCTGAAGTTGTAAGTGACACAGTAAAACTTGTGAAACAGATTAATCCCGACGTCAATGTGCTCTGTGGCGCAGGCATAACAACAGGAGAAGATGTGGCAGCAGCGTTAAGGCTTGGAACTGAAGGCGTTTTGGTTGCAAGTGGCATTGTGAAGGCGCAGAATCCTTATAGGGTTTTACTGAAGTTTGCAGATAGCATAACCCATTCGCTGCGCAGGCGTTAGTATTCCCATTCTAATCTTAGAATCGATCTTGACTTCAGAAACAATTCTTGAGCCATCCTATTCTATGATCGAGCCGAGTTCTTTTGCTTCAACGTCTACTTGAGTAAAATATTTGCGACACATTTGCGGAAAACTCGACCTCCTAGAGAAATTCAAGCTTCAGAAGTTACTCTATTTCTAACGAGGGTGATTCACAAACGGTTTTCCTTTTGGTTCATTTGATTCAAACTTTTGACTCGACTTTCCACAACTTATATTAGAGGTTAATGATTTTTGGTTGATTTCGAGTTCAATGGAGGTGGAAGACAACATGGCTTCTGAAGGAAGAGGAAGATTGTTCAGAAGAAAAGACGGTAAATATTTGATCTATGTTCCATTAAAACTTGCCGAGGACAGCATGTTTCCGTTCAAAACTGACTCCTCAATAAAACTAAAGATATCCTTCAAAATCGGAAATGACACAGTGACTGTTGAAAAGTGGGACGAATCTTCTGAAGAATAACCTATTTAGAACTGTTTTCTATCTGAAGACAGGTATGGTGTTATCTCAAAAAACGTATTGTTGACCCTAAACAACGTAGTTGTTACAATTTCAAAACTTCAAATGAGAACCACTTAATAGGTAGATTTGCCAGTTGCGTTCAGTATATTCCGAACTGCTTAAACCCTTAAATATTCGAGTTTTTGAATAAGCCTAAAACAAGCCTTTTCTTGAGGAAAGAAGGAAACATTATGAAAACCCCAGATAATCATGTCGGTATTGCAGAGGAAATAACAAAGTTATAATGAGGGGAGCCGTTTTAGTTTGAAGGTTGGACCAGAATGCGCAGTTTGCTTGCTCCATCGAGGCTACATGGAAGCCCTTGAAGCAACAGAAGACCAAGGCCTCCAATGGAAAGCTATGGCAGCCCTCACAAGCCTATTGAATAGAGAGTTAAACCTTACAGCAGTTCCAGCCATACTTGGAACCAAAAGAGACCGTATCATCAAAGACATAACGGGCAACTCAGACCCTTACGCCAAAAAGAAGCAGATGAGTAATCGAGAAGCCATGGCTGTTCTCCCTGTGGCCAAAAAACTTGTTGAAAAAGAGGCGTCAATGGAAACCAGATTTAGAAAGGCTTGCATGTGCTCTATTGTGGGCAACATTATCGAGTTTGACATTCCTGAGCATAGATTTGAGTTTGAAGACATAGAGAAACTTATTCAAGAAGCTGAGGAACAGCTGGCTATAGATGAAGTATCAGAGACTTTTGAACTTGCCAAAAAAGCAAAGCAGATACTGTATCTGACAGACAATGCAGGAGAAATCGCCTTCGACACCTTGCTGGTCCAGGAACTTAAACGGTTGGGAGCAAGTGTTACAGTAGCCGTTAAAGGTGAACCCATAATAAACGACGCTACCATGAAGGACGCTGAATATGTTAAGATGCATGAAATAGCAGACCGCGTAATTACAAACGGAACCGACACCGTTGGATTAATTCTTGAAGAATGCTCAAGGCACTTCTTAGATTTGTATAGCTCAGTTGATCTCGTGGTGGCAAAGGGTATGGGACACGCCGAAACAGTCACAGAACTAGACTTAACCAGACCTCACGCCCTACTGTTTCGAACAAAATGCAAGCCCGTTGCAAGGTTTTTTGGCACAAAAAAAGATAAGAATGTAGCCAAACTCCTACCTTAACACCAATAAGCCACGGATTGAAAGATATGGAAATTTCTCTACCCAAAATTTACCTTGGCTCAGATACTCTATCAGATGTAGATGAAGCTCTCAAAAAGGAATGGCTCGTAACCAACGGACTAGGCGGCTACGCTTCTTCTACGGTCTTAGGAATCAACACCCGCAAATATCATGGTCTCCTTGTTGCCTCTTTCAATCCTCCTACAGATCGTAGGGTTCTATTAACTCAACTCAACGAGGAAATTCAAGTCAACGGCAAAACGTATCGTTTAGGGAGGAAAGAAATTAGAAGCAACGTCCAGCCTTTTGAAGCCAATCGTTTTCTCCGTGTTTTCATCCTTGAGCCTTTTCCAACCTGCGAGTATGTTGTCGATGAAGTGCAAGTTAAAAAAACAATCTTCATGCCTTATGGAAAAAACGCAGCTATCACGATGTACAGAGTTTCTAATGATTCTCCTAAAAAAGCTTTCATTCACGTCTTGCCGCTGGTCAATTCTAGACATTTCCATTCAGTCACCAATAAAGAGGAGATTAGTTGGAGTTTTCTTCAAAATCCATCTGCAAACAGTGTAACCATTCAGCCTTCAATTCCACTTTCGGCACTAATTATTTCTTCAACCCATGGAGTTTACACTGCAAGTGAAGGGGAATGGGTGGAAACCTATTTCGAAGTTGAAGCTTCTCGAGTTGAGAGCTGTTACGATGACAATTATCAGCCCGGATTTTTCCATTTTGAAATTGCTCCAAACGAAACAAGAGATTTTTCGATTATTGCAGCTGCTGGAAAGAATGAAAATGAAGCACTAGCTGTGCTTTCTTTTTTGCGCGGGAACTCGGATAATATTCAAGTGTTGTATGAAGGAGAGTTGAAACGGCGACAAAACCTGCTGCAGAAGTTTGAGAAGCAAAACGCAAGTGTTTCTATGGAAGAATGGCTGAAATGGCTTGTTTTGGCAACTGATTCTTTCATTGTGAGTCGTGAATCCACCAAAAGGAAGAGTGTTATCGCAGGCTATCACTGGTTTGAAGACTGGGGACGTGACTCACTTATTTCTTTGCCAGGTCTAACTCTGATAACTGGAAGATTTGAGGATGCAAAGGAAATTTTGTTAACGTTTAGACGTTACTGCCATAAAGGCGTAATTCCGAACAGGTTCCCTGATCGTGCTGGAGACAAGCCAGAATACAACACGGTGGACGCTACGCTTTTGTATTTCAACGCCGTTCTTCAATTTCTCAAATATAGGGATGAGTTTGAGTTTGTGCGTCAAGAATTGTGGGGCACGTTAAAGTCAATCGTAGACTACCATNTGGAAGGAACATTACACAACATTCACGTGGACGATGACGGTTTAGTCAAACATGGGCCTCAGCTAACATGGATGGACGTGGTAACAGANGGTCAGNCAGTTACGCCCAGAGATGGCAAAGCAGTGGAGATACAAGCCCTCTGGTATAACGCTCTCAAAACCATGCAACTTCTAGCCACACGTTTTAGGCGAAGAAGAGAAGCGGAAGAATATTTAGAAATGGCAGANAAAGCGAAGAGAAGTTTCCTAGAGAAGTTTTGGAATCCAAACGAAGGTTGCCTTTACGATGTGATACAAAGNGAACACAAAGACCCTTCAATACGACCAAACCAGGTGATAGCTACAGCCTTNGATTTCNCTATGCTAGACGATGCGAAAGCCGAGCAGGTGGTTGAGACTGTANGGAAGAGGCTTTGGGGCAAATATGGGCTTCGAACTTTAGCAGGTTCAGACNCCCGTTATGTAGGAAGATATAAAGGAGACAGAATACAGCGCGACCGAACCTATCATAATGGAACNATTTGGGCATGGCTCACTGGTCCTTTCGTCACGGCTTTCTTGAAAACCAAAAGGCATTCACAGAAGTGGCGGAGNTTTGCCTTTGAAAACTTTTTGAAGCCTCTCTTTCAAGAGGAGACTTTCAGAGCTGGGCTCGGAACCGTAAGNGAGATTTTTGATGGAGACCCACCNCATGAGNCTAAGGGTTGCATCGCGCAGGCGTGGAGTGTNGCTGAACCTTTAAGAGCTTACATAGAAGATGTCGCATTAAAGAGACCNCCTTACGAACAGCNAATCTTTGAATAGCTNCTCTATATGCAAATTTGTATACTAAATAACGCGTGTGAATGACATTTTATTTATTCTTGGGATAGATTTATCTGCATAATAGTTGTTTTTCACTCAGAACTGTGAAAGACGGTAATACCTATGACAGACATAACCTTAAATTGCCAAAACCCTTGAAAGTACGATTCTTGCGGAGAAGCTAAAAATGGACATCTGCCTCATGTTTGAGGTTCATCAACCATTACGATTAAACAGAAATTTTCATTCTGATCTGCTTGCTAAACCGCTCGTTAGAAAGAACGATTTATTCAATTTGTATTTTTACCATGACCTAAACCAGCATGTTTTCGAAAGAGCAGCCAGAAAGTGTTACTTTCCAGCAAACAACGTAATACTGGAACAGATCGACAGGTTTAAGCACGGTCAAAAGAGGTTGAAAGTTGCCTACGGGATTTCTGGAGTTTTTATTGAACAATGCGAACGCTGGAACCCGAGCCTTCTCGATTCCTTTAAACAGCTTGCAGACACAGGCTGCGTAGAGTTTCTGGACGAAACCTATTATCATTCTCTCGCAAGCCTGTATGGCGCAGAAAGCTCCGAATTTGTTGAGCAGTTAAAAATGCACCGTCAACTCATGAAAGACGTCCTTAATTACGAGCCGAAGGTCGTGGCAAACACCGAATGCGTATACAACAATGCAATTGCAAAAACCGTTGAAACATTAGGCTACGAAGCCATGATAACCGAAGGCGTTGAGAGAATCCTTGATTGGAGAAGCCCAAATTACGTGTACAAAGCCAAGAACAGCAACCTCAAAGTTTTGCTCCGCAACTATCAACTCTCAGACAACATAGGCTTCCGATTCTCATCACATTGGTGGGAAGAATGGCCCTTAACTGCTGAAAAATATGCGAGTTGGCTGGCGGCAACACAAGGACAAGTCATCAATGTTTTTCTTGACTATGAAACTTTTGGTGAACATCATTGGCCCGAAAGTGGCATCCACGAATTCCTAAGATGGTTACCCGGTGAGATACTGAAGTGGGAGCATCTCCAGCTTTGCACTCCTTCAGAAGTTGTGCGTCGCCACAGTCCTGTTGGAGAAATTGACGTTCACGAGTTTTCCACTATTTCTTGGGCTGATTTGGAGCGAGACACTAGCGCCTGGATTAGCAATTCCATGCAACTGGCTTGTTTCAAGCTTTTGAAAGATTTGCAGCCTTTAGTTAAGCAGACCGGCGACGCTAAGCTAATCCGACTTTGGCGTTATCTTCAGGTTAGTGACCACCTCTACTATATGAGCACGAAAGGTGGAGGACCGGGAGACGTTCACAACTACTTTAACCCATACGGCAACCCTATCGAAGCCTTCTCCACTTATTCTGGAATACTCTCAAATTTCGAAGTTGCTGTTTTGAGAGAACTGGAAAAACCCAAGCATGTAGCCAAAAGAATCTTGAGAAAGCTTCCAACCGAGAAAAGCTTCACTTTCTCCTACGAGTTTAAAAAACCCACAAATCTGGCGTCTCACAGCCTAGAAGAGTTCTATCTAAACCTCAAAATCGTCAACCTCAAGTCTATTCGATTTCACATGGAGAGAGGAGACTTCGAAAAATGGATACGCTGGGTGATTGGAGACAACAAACTAGCTGACAAATTGGCGGCAACAACAAGAGGCAAAGCAACTGGCGGCGAAATTCGAGAAAGAATCCTCGGTTTAGTTGGGCAAAGAATAAAAGAACTTGAAAGAACAATTAGTGCTTCTAATAACGTGAGAAAAGCATTAACTCTCCAGCAAAAAACCTGACATGCAAAGTGCATCTGGTGCATCCATGAAAATTGGCATGTTAACGTGGGAATATCCGCCAAGAATAGTCGGAGGAATAGCACGTCATTGTCATGATTTGGCTATTGCCCTAGCCCTTCTAGGACATGAAGTGCACATTTTCACATTAGATTTTCCGAGTGCACCAGCGTTTGAGGAAACTGAAGAAGGTGTCAAGATTTATCGTGTAGCAAGTGAGCTTGGGCATCCAAATTTTCTTACATGGGTTCTTTTGTTCAATCATTTTATAGAAAAGCGAATGGCAGAGGTAAGCCAAAGAATCGAGTTTGACGTTCTCCATGTCCACGATTGGCTAACAGCACCAGCTGGAGTAGCTTCCAAATATTTAATTGGAAAACCAATGATTTTGACCATGCATAGCACCGAACATGGCAGATCAGGGATTCACAATCCAGATTCTCATACAATCGACGGAATAGAATGGTGGGCGAACTATGAGGCAAGCAAGGTCATAGCAACGAGCGGTTCAATGAAAAGCGAAGTCTGCGACCACTTTCGGCTTCCATGGGAAAAGGTGGACATAATTCCAAATGCCATTGACTCAAGTAAATATCATGGTTCAGTTGACCACGGGGCTGTGAGAGCCCGTTATGGGATCCAACCTCATGAGAAGCTTGTTCTCTCTGTGGGGCGACTTGTTCCCCAAAAGGGAATAGAGTACCTCATACAAGCTGTTCCAAACGTTGCTTGGCGCTATCCCGAAGCGAAATTTGTCATAGTTGGTGAAGGATGGTATCGAGACCATCTGCATCATGTCGCTGGAACCTCTGGCCAAGCGTGGAGAATNAATTTCACAGGTTTTATTCCCGACCANGAGTTGATTGCCCTTACTATAAGCGCCGACGTTTTGGTGGTTCCATCCATATACGAGCCGTTTGGGATAGTTGCCCTCGAAGGAATGGCTGCAGGTGTCCCAGTCGTAGCAAGTCAGGTTGGCGGTTTAGCTGAGATTATCGAGCATGACAAAACTGGGGTCTTGGTTTACCCAAGAAATCCAGACTCGATTGCCTGGGGCATCAACCATGTCTTGTCTAATCCAGACCACGCAAGATGGCTTGCCCAAAACGCTAGGACGACACTCCAAAAAGCTTATAGTTGGAAAGTAATCGCTAAGAAGACTATTAAGCTCTACAAGGAAGTGGCAAGGTGAAGCCAAAATGAATTCCTCTTCTGGTGATCTTCCAAGTCATCCTGTGATACCTGAAGAGTTTCGTCTTCTTTGCATGTTACACAACATCGGCGCAACGACCATGGAAAAGTCCATGGGAATCGAAGAGGTTGCCCAATGGACCGAGGTTGACATTGAAGTACTTAGGCATCATTTACAGAAGTTGCGGGATTTGGGCTATGTCGAATTTGTTGAAGTTGGCGGAACCGAAAAATATCATGTAACGCCCATTGGAATAACCAAAGTCATGACCCTATACAGTTAACATTTTGCTTTACTCTTTTGCTACAGCCTTTCTTAGATTTTCCGCAGCGTCTTCAGGAGAGACAACATTTATGAATGTCCCAGTGCTCCTCTCGAAACCTGCCCATATAGCCAGTTTAGGATAAATTTCAAGATGCCAATGAAAATGATCGCATGCCTCAGCGGTTGCTTGGTGAAAACCAAAGTTGTAGGGTGGATCTTCTAGAAGAAAGTTTAAGCCTCCTAGACACTTCCTTAAAGCTTCTGCAAGATGCTTAATCTGGGTTTTTGACAATTCTAATAGGCAGCACTGATGTTCCTTTGGGAAAATCCAAAATTCGAAAGGATGAACACCTGCCCAAGGAGCAAAAGCAAGAAAGTCTTGGTTTTCCCAAATGAAACGCGGGCTTTCTTTTTCTCTTACCAAAATTTCACAGAAGGCGCATTCTCTGTCTTTTCTCCACACTTCCTTGCTTGCCTTAAGTTCTTCTTTAACTGTTCTTGGAATTGAAGGAGTTGTGATTATTTGAGTATGAGCGTGGGACAAAGAAGCACCTGCCTCTAGTCGGTGATTTCTGAAAATTGAAACATATTTCACGTATTTTTTCCTGCAAAATTCATTCATTCGGTCAATATACGCGTTAACAACATGAATTAACTGTGGGACTCTTGCTACTCCTGGATGCTCATCGTGACGGGGAGACTCGATTAAGACTTCATGATGACCAACAGCCCACTTAAAAATAAAGCCCTCTTCAACTTTCGCTTTGTTGCCTTTCTGTGGCGGAGTAAAAGCTGGATAAAGATTAGGTACACAGCGAATTAACCAGTTTTTATGACGTCGGCCATTGAGGTCTTTCTCCTTTTTTACTCCACCCTTAGAAGGAAGATATACCAAGACAGCTGGTGGGGTCATGTGTTCGTTGCCTGGGCACAGAGGACACGTGTCAGTATTTCTTTTTCCAGCTTTCTTCACAAAGTCTGTTGGACGCCGTTTTCTCTTGGTTGCAATTACAACCCATCTGTTCAGCAAATAGTCTTTTCGCATTTCATTAGGTTGAGCATGCATTATTGCACTCTTCTAACGCCAGAATCATTCAGGTAAGTTTTTAGACTTTTTGGCTTTCTAAAAGCTCGCTGTACACTTGCACAGTTCTTTTGGCGATAATGTCCCAAGTGAACTCTTGGAGCACTCGTTTTCTGCCGTTTTGTCCCAGCTGAATTTTCCTTTGTTGGTCTTGTAAAGTGTTGATTATGCCCCAGGCGATGTCTGGTGGGTCCTTTGGGTCTACATGAAAGCCGCATTGGTCTTGACCAGCTGGTATCACGATTTCACGCATTCCGCTTACGCCGCTTGCTCCTACCACAACAGGTTTTTCCATACTCATAGCTTCGATGGCAACTATGCCAAACGGCTCGTAAATGCTAGGGAAAACAGCCATGTCACATGCCGCATAATGGGCGATTCGCTCTTCTTCAGGTAGGAATTCAAAGCAGAATTTAACCGCATCTTGAAGCTTTAGGTTTTGAACCATTTTCTCCAAGTAGTCACGCATTTCGCCTAGACCTACAATTACTAGTTTGGCGTTTGGAATTTTCTGTAGAACATGGGGCATAGCGCCGACTAGTTTGTCTACACCTTTGACCCAGACGAGTCTTCCCAAGAAAAGAATCATGAGGTCGTCGTCTTTAAGTCCATAGCTTTGTCTTAGTTGAAAGATTTTCTCTTTTCTGACTTGCTGCATCGAGTATTTCTGTGGGTCAACCCCATTGTAGATTACTCTTATCTTTTCAGCTGGAAACCCAAGGGTTATTAACTCATCTTGCATGGCATTTGACACTGTGACAATAATATCTGCTAGTTGTCCACCCCGGAGTTCAATGTTGTAGATAACATCTGAACCGTGACCCAACGTTCTCCCCTTCTCAGTGGAGTGAACATGGAAAACGAAGGGTAAACCCAACTCCCGTTTAATCGCGGTACCGCCAATAACAGAAAGCCAGTCATGGGCAACAGCAATGTCATATTTGAAATCTTCGCTTCTAACAAGGTCGTTAACCAGTTTTGAGGCGGTTAAGTAATTGTACATGAGCAGTTTCGCGAAAAGATTAATGCCTCTGCCCCATTTTTTCACGTCTTCTGCAATCACATCTGGTAAAGAGTCCGAAATATCTATGTGAACAGGACGATGGATCTCGATGCCTCTCCAGAGTTCCCTTGTTGGAAGGCTTCCAGTGTCGTCATTCATTGTAAAAACTGTAACGTCATTATCCAAGAGAACAAACTTTCTCGTTATCTCCGCTGCGTATGTGCCTAACCCCCCAACGATTTTGGGGGGATACTCATAGACAAGTACAGCCATCTTCAATTTTGATGCACCTCAAAGGCAACCTAGCTTTCTTTCATCGCAAAGTTCAAAGGTATAAGGTGTATTAAACCAACTTCTATTCAAAGGTTTTCATTGAAATAGTCAAAAAACCTGAAAAAGGATATATAACAACTAATATTTAGTGTTACAGCAGGGTGAACTTGATTATGAGTTTGAGTGAAGTGAAAATGAAAGCTCTTGCGTTGCTGTGGAAGACTGGAAAACAAGCAAAGTCGCGAGAACTGGCTCAACAATTAGGCTTACGCGTACCCCCTACTACGCTTCATCTTCTCTGGCTTAAAAAGAAAGGATATGTTTTCTCACCTGAAAAAGGGCTCTATGCGATAACTGAGAAGGGAAAGGAAGTGCTTGTTTCGCCAAAGATTGACCGAAAACAAGCCTTGCAGATTTTGAGCAGTGTGCCCAGAGAGAAGGCTTTCCATTTTCACCGTGACATTGACCAGTATTTGAGAACTTACGCAACTAATCTTAGCGAATTTTGCGACAAGATTCAAGTTGTGGATGTCAATTCTCTTGAGTTTCATCTGCCACGCAAAGATTTTGAATTGTGGTTTTTAGGTTTGGGCGACTTTGAACTTGCCAAGAAAATGAGTGTTATAAGAAATTCTGGATTACTGGGAGAAAATCTCCGCAAAAGAGTATATGAGGTTGTTAAGTCGCGTTGCAAAGAGTTAGAGAGTTTAGCCAGTGGGCTAAACTATGTTTAACAATATCAGAACACACCGAGAAAACATATAGAAGAAAAATGAGTTAGGCTGGTTTAAACCTTCGGCGCAACTTCTTGAGGATTTGCGGTAAAGTTGTGTATTCCATTGTTTCAGCGCCTAATCGGGCGGGCTCAAACTCGCCCATTCGACGCAATGTTGCTGCGTGCTCCATTGCTTCACGGCGAGCCATATCAAACGCAGGGTCGTCGAACAAGTCGCTTATCAAGGGAGTGCCATCATCGTCGCTGGCGATTCCTCCATCGCAAACTTGGAAACCTAACGCTACCATTCTTGGTGGCCCATCAAAAATTGTGCACTTACTGTCTCCAAGTCCGACAGGCATGAGAGGCCCCCAATGGCTACCTCGCATCCATCCTTCAACAAGGTAACTGTGCATAAAAGGTGACAAAACCTCGCCAACTGCAGGCAATCCGTGTTGAGCTCTAACGATACTGACAGGGTCGTCTTTTCCAACATACTTTCCAGCAATTAATGTTAGTCTAGTTGTGCTGTTTGCGGCGCAGATGAGGTTGTCTTTTGCTCTCCATATTCGTGAAATCATGTAGCGCTCAGTTGTTCCGATTAGGGCAATCAACTCGTACATTTCTTCCGGGCATTTTAAAAAGACTTTCTTGTTTTTCATGACATCTAAAACTTCGAATTTGAAGCCTCCAGCCAAGTTGGGGTCAATTACCAGCCCAGCCGTGTTCATGGGGTCGGCAAATATGCGGAACAATGGAAAGCTGAAGGCGCTTCCCGAAGCCTTGTCAGCGGCAAAAACAACTATGGGGTCTGAACGTCTCTCTTCGATTTCCATTTCAGCTACGCCGGGTCCCATTCCGCGAACATTTCCGCTGAAAGCTGTCTTCAGAAGGTCTTGTCCAGCGCCGTAGAGTTTGAGACTCGCTGCCTTCTTGGCTGCGTCTTGGAATGTGTCCCATGTTATCTTATGTATCTTCTGGTTTCCTTCGCCTTTTTCATGAACCATAAGTAATTCTAGGTCGTCTCCAGCGTGGAAAACATAGTAGCTGTTTATTATTCCTTGTTTTTGCGCCTTTTCTAAGCGTTTTTCAGCAATTTTTAACAGAGGTTTAGGCACTATATGATGCCCAGCTAATGAGCCTATATCACATTTGATTACTGATATCGTTGTTTTTTTAGGCAAATATCCACCTCGCAAACTTGCAATTATGAAGGGTAGATAAGTGTGTTCCTCTTAAAAGACTTCTCCACTCTTCAGAATTCGCCTAAGTAACTATCTAACTTTCAATGAAAAGCTAACGTTTTTACCTAGTAGATTAAAGTAAATAGGGGATGCATCAAAATGAGCAAATTCAGGATGGTTTCCGCCAAGATTCCTGAAGAAGTTTACAAGGAACTAGTCTTACGCGTTTCTGAAGGCAAAAGAAGCGAATTCCTTCGAGACGCTATTCTCGAAAAACTGGAGCAGATTCCTCGTCCAGACAAGATTTTAGAGTTGGAGCAAACAATACGCAGGCTTGAAATGGACATTTCTGAAGTTAAGAAGCACCTAGCAGAGTTGGAGGTTCTCACATACGAGGAAGGCAAAGTCAACCCCCACGTGTTCTGCATCGACGAAATGGACCATAAGATTGTAGATTACCTACTCAGCCACGAAGGAGCCACAACACCAGAACTAGCTGAACTCCTTAAAACCAACAGGTGGCATGTGCTCAATCGACTTCGAAAAATACAGAAGCGCTCAAAGAAACAACTTGGAAAACCGTTGGTCGAATACTACGCTGGCGAAAAAATGGGGAAACTAAAAGCCTGGTGGATAAAGGAAGAGCTCGTCGAAAAATAATTTTCCTTTTGTTGGAAAATCAGAAGGATTCTTGCGTGAACTAGGGATAATTGTTAGCCTAGTGTTTTTGCAGCATCGGTTCTGTCTTCTTGCAGGCGCGCAGTATGTTGAATATGACGGGTTCTTCTGCTTTTGGGGCAATGACGGAAGCATTGAATTCTTTACATATATGAGGAGTTACCTCGATTTCGAAAGAAGCATTATGAGACGCTGAAGTCGTATAGAACGGCTGCTATGAACTTTGTTCCCTTAATGAATCCTTCGACCGTTAAGTTCTCGTTAGGTGCGTGACCTTGAGATCCAGCATGCGCACAGCCAATCGAAACCACAGGATAGCCAAGCCAATTCCGAAACAGATGCATAGGTCCAGACGCAGCGCTGGTAGGGTACACAACCGCCTGTTTCGCATATATTTTCTCAGCGGTATTTATCACAGTTTGAACAAAACTGTCGCTTATCGGAGTTTTCACAGGCTCTGTTGAGCCGTGGCAAATTACTTCTATATCCCCGAAACCATTATTTCTCAAATGTTCCTTGAGTTTTTCTAGGATGTCTTTGGGCATCTGACGGGGAACAAGACGAAAGTCAAGTTTTGCCATCGCCTTGTTGGGCAGCACAGTCTTTGATCCTTTGCCAGTATATCCTGTTAGAAAACCGTTGATTGTGCATGTAGGATGATACAGCAACGCTTTCAGAGCTTCCAATCCGGACAAGTTATGAAGAAACTCTGTCAGTCCCAAATCTTTCTTTTCCTCTTCCTGCTCAAAGGGAATCTTCTCGACGTACTTAATCTCCTCGGCGGAGGGAGGCTCAAGATCGTCATAAAAGCCACGAATCAGAATTTCATCCTTTTCATTCTTCAAACAGTTCAGAGCCCACACCAGACGCCATGCAGGATTAGGGATTAGAGGAGCATTCGCAGAATGTACATCTCTAGCTGCTCCTTTCGCTTTTAACTCAACAGAGAGAACACCTTTCAACCCTAAATGTATTGTTGGACGCCCTTTGCGGTCGGTTCCTCCAAACTCCCAAATGGCCGCATCAGCCGAAAGGAGATTTTTATGCTTCTGGATGACTGGGGCTAAATGGGGGCTACCGATCTCTTCTTCCCCTTCAACCACGAATTTTATGTTAACTGGAACATCGCCCGCGGTTTCCATGAGAGCTTGAATAGCCTTCAATCTGGAAACAATGTTTCCTTTATTGTCAGAAACTCCTCTGCCATAGATCTTTCCATCGCGTATTTCGCCACTGTATGGATCGCAAATCCATTCCTCTAGAGGTTCATGGGGCTGAACATCGTAATGGTTATAGAACAAGAGCGTCTTTTGCGAAGACCTTGATTTGATTTCTCCGTACACGACCGGATTGCCTTGCGTTTCTGGGATTATCAAAGTGGAGAGCCCCACACTTTTCATCATTTCCTCCACAATTTTTGCACACTCTTCAATTCCCTCTCTTCTAGCAGAGATACTCGGCTGCTTCACAAGTCGGACGAGATCATTAACAAAATTTTTCTGGTTGGTGTCGATGTAGCTGTAAACCTTTTCGAGCTTCATGGAAGATATTTCTGCACCAACACTATTATGAATTTTGTGTGAGAATCATGCTAGGAATTTCCCATGACCGCCGATAAACCACACTTCTAGATGAAAAGAGTGGCTTGCTCAATCTTCACTGAAGGAAGCATTTCTTACGACCACTTGCGCGCGGCACTAATTTTTCGCTTTACTTGGCTTCTGCAAAAAGATTAAAAACCACGATAATGGAGCAGTATAAAGAGGATTCTAAATGAAATATGAAATAAAGTATAAACCGTCTTATTCGATGCTGGTTGTTAAGCTAGACCCTGATGAAACTATAACTGCAGAATCTGGCGCCATGACCTATATGGATCCAAACATAGATGTTCAGACAAGGAAGCGTGAAAAGAGCCTCCTAGGAAGCATTGGTTTAAAATTGCTCGGACGTCAATCATTCTGGGTCAATGATTACAAGGCGGAACGAGAGCCTGGTGAAGTTGCCTTTGTCTCTGCTCCAGTCGGCGACATTGAAACTTTAGAAGTTAAACCAAATCAAGGCTACATAATACAAAAAGCCGCTTACATAGCATCAACAGAAAACGTGGATTTAGATGTCAAATGGGAAGGCTTCACCAAAGGGCTGTTCGGTCAAGGTCTATTCATGCTGAAAGTCACCGGCGACGGCACACTCTTCATAAACACTTTCGGAGCAATAGACAAACACACACTGAAGCCTGGACAAACAATGATAGTTGACAACTTCCATTTGGTAGCCTTCAGCAACACATGCAACTACAAAGTCACAAAGTTCGGAGGATTAAAAGAAACCTTACTAGGCGGGGAGGGCTTAGTAACACAAATCACAGGTCCTGGAGATGTTTACATACAAACAAAAAATCTAAGAGAATTCGTGGAATGGCTTTGGACTTTAATTGAACCAAGAGTTAGAGCAAGAGCCCGCTAAAACCATCATTTTCTGCAATTTTGAGCCTTTAACCACCATGTGATATTGGAATCAGAATTATCCGGTCACCTTCTTTGACTTTTGTTTCCAAACCTTCTAAAACACTGATTTCTTTTCCATTTACAAGAATCAGTGCATTTGGACGCGGGTCGTCGAGTTCGGGGTCAATTAGCATTCGTTTAGACTCGGATGGGAGAAACTCAGCGATTTTCTCCACAGCTTCACCTACAACCGGTTTTTCCAATTTCAGAACAACACTATCTTTTCCAGAAAAAACTCGGAAAGCTCCTATTAGTTTAACGTCAACATTAACAGCCATTGTTATTCCTCGAAAATGTATGTAGATTCTCCGTTACATGCGCTAGAAAAAGCCTCATAACATTGCCTTGTTGATCCAAGAATTTGGTTTAAATTTTCTACCCCTGCAAACTTCTCGCTTTCCTTTTCGGCCATTCCAGGCCTCTATGAAATGGCAACCTATAAAATTATAGGTTTTCAAGCGCTTCAGACATGCGGTTTAAAGCCTTCTCAATATTTTCAATAGAGTTGGCAAAGGACAAGCGCAGATAGCCTTCACCGTACTGTCCGAAGGATGTTCCTGACAGAACTGCCACACCAGCATTGTTAAGTAGATAGTCTGAAAGTTTATTGCAGTCCATTCCTGTTCCAGTTATGTTTGGAAACACGTAGAAGGCTCCATGTGGTTTTCTGCAGGATATGCCTTTAATGTCGTTTAAGCCTGAAACTATGACTTCTCTCCTCTTTTTGAATTCAGCAACCATCTTTTCTGATTCGCCTTGAGGTCCTCTTAAAGCTTCGATACCAGCCATCTGAACAAAGGCGCAAGTGCAAGAGTTCGAGTTGATCATGAGCTGAGTAATTTTCTGTGCTAAATCCTTTCGCATCACACCATATCCAAGTCTCCAGCCAGTCATGGCATATGTCTTCGAAAAACCATCCAGCAAAATTGACTTTTCCTTCATTTCGGGAAGTGAAGCTATGCTTTCATGTTCGCCCTCGTAGAGTATATTGCTGTAAACCTCGTCTGATATCACAAAAACGTCGTCTCTGTCTGTTAAGCAGTCGGCTACAGCTTTCAAGTCTTCTCTTGTTAAAACGCCACCAGTCGGGTTCTCAGGCGAGTTCAGAACAATCATCTTAGTCTTATTTGTTATCTTTTCTTTAACATACTCCGGATCAAACCTAAAATCGTTCTCTTCCTTAAGTGGTATTAGCACCTGCTTCGCCCCAACAAAATTTATCACAGATTCATAAATTGGAAACCCAGGGTTTAGATTCAGAACCTCTTCACCAGAATTAACCAGAGCCAATATGCTAAAGAACAACACTGGTTTGGCGCCGGGCGTTACAACAACCTCTTCAGGATCAACTTCTATATTCCTAGTTTTTGAAATATGCTCCGCAATTGTTTTCCTCAGTTCTGGAAGCCCCGCAGCTGGCACGTAATGGGTATAACCAGCATAGAGAGCTTTTACTGCAGCTTCCTTGATGTTTGTAGGTGTGTCAAAATCTGGTTCACCGATTTCCAGATGCACTATGTCTTTTCCCCGCTTTTCAAGAGCCTTTGCCTTTGCAAGCACTTCAAAGGCTGTTTCTGTTCCTAAAGCTTCCATCCTTTTCGCGAATACAGAGTCCATCAAATCACCAATTTCGGACTAGGAAAGGAATAGGAGTTAAAAATAGATGGAGTATTTAACATTTACAGTTGGTATGTCAAAAGACAATGTTAGAATTTTTTGGATAGTGGTCGCACTTTCAAAACTTCCGGGTTAACCAGGTTTGGTGGTGTTTTCCCTTCGAAGAATGCTACGAGGTTTTCTGCAACCATTTCAGCCATTTTTGAACGTGTCTCATGGCTTGCACTTGATATGTGTGGAGCAACAAGTACGTTGTCAAGCGTAAGTATTTGATTGTCCACAGGTGTTGGTTCTCGCTCGAAAACGTCGAGGGCGGCGCCCGCAATCAATCCTTCCTTTAGAGCTTTGTACAGGGCTGTTTCGTCTACAACCGGTCCCCTTGAATTGTTTATTAGGTAAGCTGTTTTCTTCATCAGCTTAAGCCTCTTCTCATTTATCAAGTGGTGAGTTTCTTTCATTAACGGAACATGAACGCTGACGAAATCAGATTCCCTCAAGAGCGTATCTAAATCTACACGTTTTGCATCCAATTTCTTTTCTAGTTCGGGTCTAGAGATAACATCGTAGTAGAGGATTTTCATATTGAAGCCTTTAGCTCTCTCTGCAACAGCGGAACCTATCCTTCCAGCTCCAACAATGCCTATTGTTGCGCCATAAACATCTCTGCCCGATAGCATGCTGGGGTGCCAGCCAACCTTCCATTGTCCAGTGCGGACATATTTATCTGCTTCAACGACACGTCTCGCAACAGCCATGAGCAAAGCCCATGCAAAGTCTGCTGTAGTTTCAGTTAACACGCCAGGTGTATTCGTTACGTATATGCCTCTCTTTGTTGCTTCTTTCAAATCTATGTTGTCGAAGCCAACAGCCATCTGAGCGACGATTCCCAATTTAGGCGCAACATCAAAGACCTCTGCATCTATCTTGTCAGACAAGAGGGTTGCAAGGGCGTTAACATTCCTCGCCTTCTGGATTATAACTTCTTTCGGCGGTGGAGCATACTCAGGCCAAACTTCAGCATCAAAACGCTCCTTAATCATCCTTAGACCCCTTTCCGAAATCTCCCGTGTAACATAAACTTTGGGTTTCGACATACAACTCACCAACTGGAAGCTTGCGAAATTCTTTATTAACATTGACTTATTACACTTACGCACTGACCTTTGGGAAATCAATGATGGGTTAACTGAATGACAGCAATAAATAACAAAGAACAACTCATTAAAAACGGCGAAACCAAACTCAATCAAAAAGCCAGGGCATTAGCCCTAAGAAGCCTCGAATCCGCATTAAATGCTGTCGACCCCAGACAAATTATAAAATCAAAACTTTCGCTAAGAAACTCCACACTCAAAGTAAACGGATACTCATTCGATTTGAAGAAATTCCAGAGCATCTATGTTGTGGGTGGAGGAAAGGCAAGCGGCTCAATGGCTGAAGCCTTAGAACAAATTCTAAACAAGTTCGTGACAAACGGACTTGTAAACGTTCCATATGGCAGCAAACACAAAACAGAAATCATAAAGTTTCATGAGGCGAGCCATCCGATTCCAGACGAGGCAGGCGTGAAAGGAACACACCACATTCTAAAGATAGCGGAGCAAGCAAAGAAAGACGAGCTCATCATATGCTTAATTTCGGGCGGAGGCTCAAGCCTCATGCCTCTACCCCGCGGTGAAATTTCAATTGCTGACAAGAGAAAAATCACAGAGAATCTGCTCAGATGCGGTGCAACAATAAACGAGATTAACACTGTCAGAAAACACATTTCAGATTTCAAGGGAGGATGGCTTGCAAAGAAAGCTTATCCAGCTACAATTTTAAACCTCATACTTTCAGATGTTGTTGGGGATCCGTTAGATTTCATCGCCTCAGGCCCCACTGTTCCAGACTCGACAACCTTCAGCGACGCCATAAAAGTCTTGAGAAAATATGGTTTATGGGAAAAGGCTGCGGTGTCTGTGAAAAAGGTTTTGTCAAGTGGAGAAAAAGCCCTGATTTCAGAAACTCCTAAGGCAGATGATGAAGCCTTTAAGAAGGTCTACAATGTTGTCATTGGAAACAATAGATTCGCAAGCTTAGCGGCATTTAAACACCTAAAGTCTGCTGGATTGAACACGCTTTTGTTGACTTCAACCATAGAGGGAGAGGCCAGACATGTGGGAGCTATGTTAGCCTCAATAGCCCTTGAGATCTCTACGTCTGAAAATCCTGTTCTAAAACCAGCGGGCATAATCGCAGGCGGAGAAACAACGGTTACAGTGACCGGAAAAGGTTTGGGTGGGAGAAACCAAGAGATAGCTCTTGCTGCTGCACTAAAATTGGGCAATATGAATGGTGTTGTCGTGGCTTCGTTAAGCACAGATGGCGTAGATGGACCGACAGATGCTGCCGGAGCCATTGCCGATGGAAGAACCTTAACCAGAGCAGCGGAGAAGGAGTTAAATCCCGAGGAATTTTTGGTTGAAAACAATTCTTACAACTTCTTTTCAAAACTTGGCGATCTACTCTTCACAGGACAAACTGGCACGAATGTCAACGATATTTCTGTAATAGTGGTTCTGAATTAGAATCCTTATTCTCGTTTCATAAATGTTATTGCGCACGCACATAGAGTTTCTCTCTGGGCTGGTGCGTTGCCTCAACGTATTCGATGTGAAAAGTGTAGCGCAATTCTCTATGAAGGCATGGAAGTAAAGACACCATATGAAATTGTTCAACGATATTATGGCAGATGTCCAAAATGTGGTAGAAGACTGTCTTCTATTCCTATAAATGTTGAAATTAAGAAAATGATGCGGGCGTCTGCATAAAAAAAGCAAGCTGGTGGTTGTTATTGTTGCTTTCGATTAGTTTCATGTATTCTTTCTTTTGTTTTGCCTGCTGGTTCTGAATTATCAATAGCAACTTTTCGACAAACTACATTTCAATCTCGTTGGAAATACAAGTTTCCACCAGAATAGGAGAGAACTAGTCAGCTTTTTCACCTGTAAAAAGCTTTACTATATCGGAAGCTATCCGGAGAAGGTCATCTGCCTGTTTGAAAGCTTTTTCTTTATCTGAGTCAGATGTTTGAGCAACTTCTTGAACTGTTCGTTCAATTTCAACCAAGCAACGCAGAACAGGGTCTTTAACAGATTGCTTCTTGATGATTGTTTGACGAACAATAGTCTCCAGTGAAGTTGGATCGCCAAGACTATAGTAAACAGCGGCTTGAGCCTTTCTCATAGCTTCTAGAATGAGGCTTGAAGCCATATACGGCGTTTTCTGAGCAGCGACCAGTTCGGCTTTGGCTTCTCTAATATAGCGTAGAGCCCAGCTCTTCTCATAATCATTGATTAATGACATCTGACTGTCTCCCTTTGTATGTGAGCATTGATAACTTGAATTTATAATGCAAAATAAGAAAAAGCAGATTACGAAGTAAACTATGAAACTTCCAAATCAGCGAAAATGATTGTGGAAACAAGAGGTTATCATTATGTTTCGTTTTCCGCAACAATCTCTTCTTCCTCTGCGATTTCGGATGGCTGCATAATTGTTACCAGGCGAGTTACGTAGCCAGCAATTCGGTTTCTCAGTTTTGTTGAAGAAGGATTTGTGAATTCTTCAACCAGTTTTTTGTTGTTTTCAAAATTAGTAGTGAATTTATCTGGAAAGCGTTGAACAAGCCTTTTAGCTATTCTTTTGACATGTTCTGGTCGTACTTTACCCAAGCGTTCTTTCTGCCCCCAAGCTTAATGCTTCTTTTGGTTCTCGCTTCGTTTATGAGTTATGGTATTAATGTGGGATTACTAGTTCCTTTTAATGCTTACGCTCAAGATAGATTTACACTGAAAAAGTCGGTAAAGTTTTGAAGAATCTGATCCGCCACATTGATTTCTTTCATTCCCTTTATCTCTGCTATAGCTTTAACAACTTGTGGAATAAAGGAAGGAGTGGTCATTTTCTCATAGAAGGGACCTCCAAAACGTACAGGTCCGTCGGTTTCAGTGAGCAAACTTTTCAAAGGCACCGACTTGATGATTTCCTTGGCTCTGTTGGAATATACTGAAGGTGGACCCTCAGAAACAGAATATCCGTTTTCAACAATTCTTGGCAGTAACTCTATTGGACCACTGAACCAGTGGAAGAGAACTTTCTTTACATTAAATGAAGGTAGAATGCTCATTATTTCATGAGCTGTTCGTCTGCAATGAACAATCACAGGTAAAGACTGTTTCTCAGCGGCTTGAAGCATTTTATTAAAGACTTTGATTTGCACGTCAGCAATTTGTTCTTTGCCGTAGGAGAAATCTAGGCCTACTTCACCTATGGCTACGACTTTTTCTCGGCAATATCTTTGTTTCAAGATCAAGTCTAAAGTTTGCTCTAATTCGTTGGAAGATAGAGACTGAATGCTCCACGGATGAATGCCCAAAGCGGCATAAACCAAACCCGGATTTTGCTTGGCCAATTGGAGGCTGAGCATGCTTGACTCATAGTTCATGGAATTAGAAACTAATGCGATTACATTTGACTTCTGTGCATCCTCAATTATGGTTTCGACTTTGCTGTTATATTCTTGGTCTGAGAGATGAATATGCGCGTCAACAAACCTCATTGCAGACTACCAACGTCCCTCATACTGACAACTCTAATTTTATTGCTTTCTTTTTCCAAACGCAGAAATAAAGGATGAAAGCTTGTTAATCTTTCCGTTAACGTTAAATATGGGCTTAAATGAAAAAAGAAGGTTTGGAGATGTTTAAATGGCAGGAATAGAATTAGCCGTGGCGCCCATGCATAGAATCTGCAAGAAAGCGGGTGCCCATAGAGTAAGCGAGGCAGCAGCCAAAGAGTTAGCTAAGGTTCTTGATGAAATCGGTGTGAAAATAGCCAGAGAAGCCTACGACTATGCCATGCACGCAGGAAGAAAAACAATAAAGGCAGAAGACATCGAAATCGCAGCGAGAAAAGTTATGAGCAGATAAGCTCCTTTCACTACCCCTTTTCGCGCCAAGTTCTATCTAAGCATAAACTAGAACAATCTATTGCAGCTTAAGGAAACCATTATTAAAAAGAGAAAAAATTTCTATTCGATCATATACACGACATGGTATAGAAAATTTACATATGTCTATGTCTCTCACAGATGGTAGCGGGGGGTTGATTTGAACAACCGATCTCTGGGTTATGAGCCCAGCGGGTTAACCTGGCTGCCCCACCCTTGTAGGAGAGTTTTGCTTTGTTTTGAACTCTCTCGCTATGGTTTATCCCCGCCACTTAACATTTTGAAACAGTAGTGACTTAAATCCTTTTACGTAGGAACAGAGCCACCTTCGGCATCGTGGAAATGTCATGCTTAATCTTGCGGATATCTAAATGCTCGGAGAATAATTATTTATGAGAAAGGGGGGTTTCGTTGACGGAGAGAGAAAGGAGATGTAAAAACAAAACAGTTTTTTCATCAACCCCCAAGATATGTTGTTGAGACAGAGGTATATAGTTCTAAGGTTTAGAACAACCTCCAATGGTTTACGACTGTAAAAAGTTGGGCAGGCCTTTTCAGCCAAATCTAAAATAGAGAATTGCATCGTTAAAGGCCAAGGCAACACGTGGTTCGAGTTATTTATATAGGTAGTATCATCTTTTCCCTTGACAAGGCGGTTCTTAATGAAGTCTCTGGGCATTGATGCGCAATCATGGAAAGTCTTCTTCACGTTGTTCAAATTAGCCGAGATGGGCGCAAGTCGCAGAACAGTAAAAGTTTCCACCGAATACTTGGCTGAAAGGGTAGGTATGTCTCAGCAGACCGCCTCTCGCCATTTAATACAACTGGAGAAAAAGGGCTGGATAAAGAGAACAGTCACACCTGAAGGTTGCCTTATCAGAATCACCGATTCTGGAGTAGGCGAATTGAAGAAGATATATTCTAGTTTGCAGGCAGTTTTCGAAGCAGCCTACCCGCTTTCTGTCACTTTAGAAGGGGTTTTGTTTACAGGAATAGGTGAAGGCGCCTACTATATAACAAAGGATGGCTACCGCAAACAATTCATAGAGAAACTCGGCTTCGACCCGTATCCTGGAACGCTTAACCTAAAACTCACAACTGATTATGACATGAAAACCAGGACAGAACTCGAATCTTACCCGGCCATAGAAATTCAAGGCTTCAAAAGCGAAACAAGAACTTTCGGTCCAGTGAAATGTTATCCCGCAGTCATTGAAAACAAAATAAAAGGTACAGTTGTAGCCGCTTTACGTAGTCATTATAACTCTTCAGTAGTAGAGATAATTGCTCCATACTATCTTAGAGGCAAGCTAAAACTGAAAGACGGACATAAAGTGAAAGTAGAAATTTTTACCTTGCCATGACGAGCTCTGTTTTTCTTTATTTGCTGCCTCCGAAAGCCATTCCTTATCTCCTGTAGAGCTCGATAATTTTTCCTTTTATTTTTAAGGAGCTGTTCAACTCGTCTTTGCCGAACTTTCCTATTTTAATAACTTTAGTGTTTAATCCCTTGTGGGCTATAACCTGTCGCACCCACTCTGCTATTTTGTTTTGGTCGTGTCCCACGGCAATGATGTCAGGCTTGATTTTTTCAATAACTTTGTCCATGCTGAAGTCTTCAAATCCAAGGATGGCTTCATCTACAACCTCAAGTGCTTCTACTAATGCTCTTCTATGATCTTCTGGGACGACCGGTTTTGTTCCCTTGCGTTTTTCAACAGTTTTGTCCCTAGCTACAATAACGATTAATTCTGAGTTTTCTCCTCCAGTTTTTTTAGCTTCTTCCAGATACTTAACGTGTCCCATATGAAGAAGGTCGAAGGTTCCAGATGCCAAAACAACTATTCCCTTTTTTTTCATTGCTTCTTTTTCGGCCATGAGAATTCTGCAACCTCAAGCAGTTTTAAGGCGTCCAGCAGTCCTTCAGAGTAGGCAATAGATGCTAATCCAGTTTTGAATCGTTTTCTATTCCGATAATACTTTGCATCTTTCAAATAACTTTTGGCTGTTTCTATGACGCTGTTCACTTTTTTATTGTCAATTCCCGCAGATTGGATGATTTCAATTTCTGCCAAAACAGCTTCAGTGTTCTTTATGTATTCATCTAGCAGTTCTTGCAGTCTCATTTAGCCATNTCCCTCACGCTTTCAGGCGCCCCTGCCAATGTCACAAGNGCTTCTGCCTCAACAAAATGAAGCTTGTCTGGAAAAACAAGCGAGTGAGGCGTAGGACCAAAATCATAGTTTATGAGTTCTGCCACATGATCCGCTTTCACCGTAGGGTTTTTTGAACCAGCTCTTGCGACGCCAACTGCGAGAGTGTCGGGAGTAACGACACGCTTCCGCTTTTTCTTATCCATCCCCAAAAGATTTTCCAATCCATGTCGTATCGTCATGTAACGTTTTTCTTCTGCTCTAATATCTAGAAAGCAGAGAGTGTGAAGACCCAGCCTCTTGTTTTCCATAATCACTCTATAAGGAGTTTCAACAGCAGAAATGTTATTGGTGAAAGGGATGGTGACACTTCTTCCATACTTATAATTTTGTAGTCCAGATAAGCTAATAACTGCGGAAATTATGGAGGCTCCATGGATAATTCTTGTTCTAATTCCCTGTTTTTTAGCGCGAATCCGCAAATCCACATGGGTAGTAGCTATTAATGGGTCACCTGGAACTAACAGAACAGTTTTGCCTTTTCTGGACGCTTCTAGCATTTTCTGTCCAGCCTCTTCCTCTAAATCATGCCTAGAAACTATGAAAATCTTCTTTTTGCTTAGTTTCTCAAGTTTTGAAATTGAGAATGCTGGCATTAGGCTTGTATATAGTTCAGCAAAGATCATGTCTGCTTTTTTTATTGTTTCTAGCCCTCGGAGAGAAAGGTCTTTCTCATCATGTAGCCCTAGACCCACAAAGACAAGTTCACCCGACATTTTTTGATTTCCCCTGTTCAATCCATAATTTGAAGAGAGAACTAATAAGCGTGGAGATACAGTGCCATATCTCGTTTATTATGGCACGCGTCAGAGAGATCCGACCCAGTTAATAAGTTAGATTGCATTTTCTGTCCTGTCAGCGACGTTCAGTGTCAAATCCAAACAATGGAAATTACAGAACCCGAATTTTCGACCTAATTCAGATGCTCTAACACAACAAAGTTTCTTATACCTCTAATTATGAAATCATAGTTTACATTCATAAATGTTATAATGCACATCGTATTAGAAAAGCCACAAGTAGAAAAGGGAGTCAAGAACCATGAAGCAATCTCAACGCGCAATATTCAAGGTTGACATAACCCAAATTGAAGGAGACGGAGATTTCGCCTGTCCAAAATGCGGAGTTGTAATCTCACCTGACGATGAAACCGAAACAGTTTATAAAATCATTGATACACGGATTAAGAACCAAAACCTTGAAGAACTAGTCATTTTATGCAACAAATGCGGAAGCAAAATCCGCCTAGTTGGGTTTCTCCCATTAGAAAAATAACAAAGCCACACTTTTGTCATCATAGTTCTTTTGTTTTGAGTTAAAAATTAAAATCTCCGAAACGTATGTTTATGTAGGCATATGACATGCTCCTCTTGAAAGACAACTGCTCATTATGTGGCAGAATCTTTCGGCACTCTGCCCTTAGACGGTGTTATCGATGCGGAAGAAGGTACTGCAAGGACTGCATAACATTCACCAAAGATGGGGAAGTTCTATGCTTAAACTGCGCCCGAAGAATGGTTTCACCGAAAAAGTTTGGAACCAAATACAGCCCGTTCAGCCGATACCTCCTACGACGAGCAAAATACACTAGTCATGTTACACTCAGCTTTGTAGAGATTGAAGGCATAATAGGCGACAATTTACCATTTGGAGCAATGAGAAGCCGCGAATGGTGGACTAATACTTCCCGCACCAGTCAAGGACAAGCATGGCTAAACGTAGGCTGGAAAGTTCAGGACGTAGACTTGAACAAAAAAACAGTAACGCTCGAACGAGTTGCTGGTGGAGAAACTGAACCGAGAAAAAAGAGAAAGAGAAGAAAAGAGAGTATACCTGTTTTCGAGTTGCCAGTCAAACCTAAGCCTAGACGTATTCCTTCTAAAACCAAGATAGCGAAAGCTCAGGCCCGAATGAAAAACGTTGAACGCAAAAGAACTTCCGGGAAGCGGTATAAAGGCAGGCTTAAACCTAAGCCAGCACAAGAGAAGAGACTTTTTAAACCAGAAGCAAAACCAACCATGCAAGACGACTAACATTGACAATAGGAGCGGAATTAATTGAGTGAAACCCCCAGTATGGAGCAAAATAGCCTTCGCTTGCATGAAGCAAAAGGATACAGCGAAGTCTGGGAGCTTGTAAAAGACACAGTGAAAGCAGCCCTAGAAGAACATCGAGTGGGAATGATGCTTTTTCTAGATGACCTTCCAATCCAGTTGGGAGCATACCATCCAGTTGGCACAAACAATATAGTTTTAAACCGAACGCTAGTGCACGTCGTTGAAGCAGCTACCAAGTCACAGCGGTTGGTGAATGCATTTGTCTACGTTCTTCTGCTTCATGAGTACCTTCACGCATTAGGGTACGTCCGCGAGGCAGAAGCCAGACAACTTGCATATCGGGTTTCTAGAAGGTCGTTTGGCGAAGACCATGTTGTTTCACGGTTGGCACGTACAAGTCCGTGGGCTCTTCTGAAAAATGTTCCTTTAAACCTGATAGAAGCGCCAAAACGAGTTATGGAAATCGTGAAAGATTTTGAGAGGTCGAATCAGAAATACATTGTTTGAACCGTTCTTTTCTCTTATAGTCCGTAGTTTGCTTTCGACGTCAACTCTATATCTGAATGTGACTTAAATAAGTGCGATTGCCTTGAAAACATGGATTCCCAGAGATGGCGATGCCTTCCTCACAAATGATGACTTTTTATTCTACACGTTTGGTTATCAGCATCCACCTAACAGAGTTTTCGCCTTTCTAAAATACGTGCCTTCTAAACTTAAATCTCGCTTTTCACTGCAGTTTCTACACAGACGATGGAAACTTGGCAAACATGAACTTGTACGACCAAAACATCTCTACACCGCCTGCAATTTTCAAAGGTTAGTGGAAACGTTTGGACGAGATTTTCCAGACTATATCTATTTCTGTCCTCTACGCCAAAAGCTTCTGGTGTCCCCACTTCTCAGTCTCATAAACAGGGTTTACGCACCGAATCAGTGCCTGCAAAAGTTGCTGAAGAAAAAGCGAAGGGACCAATTGGAAGCGATGGCTGTAGAACTGGCATACCTCTTCTCCACTGCATCGGGTGTTCCATTAGAAGATTTCGGAGTGCACGGTTCCATAGCCTTAAACATGCACACTAGCAAGTCGGACATCGACCTAGTAGTATATGGAGCACAAAACTTCAGAAAACTAGAAAAAGCAAATGACAAATTGGTAAACGAAAAGAAGTTAGAATACCATTACAGACATCAGCTCGATAAGCTTAGGAAACACAAGTTGCAGTTTAAAGGCAAAAACCTCGTGTATACGGCCATTCGAAAACCAGAAGAAATTGCATTCAGATACGGCGACCACAAATATTCACAGTTTAAGCCAGTTGCATTTGACTGCACTGTCACAGATGACAGTCAAACCATGTTCAGACCAGCCGTCTACCGTATAACAAACTACAGTCCCCTTAATCCAATATCTGAAATCCCAAAAGACCAAAAACCCTCAACTGTGGTTTCGATGATTGGACTCTATAGAAATGTTACCAGAAAAGGCGAACAAATTGAGGTTTCAGGAATTTTGGAGCGAGTCGAACACGTAAAAACTGGCAAGGTTCACTTTCAAGTAGTTGTTGGTTCTGGAACGCTTGAAGACGAATATATCTGGCCAAAATTATCAGTGCTTAGCTTATCTTAAGCATAAATCTACCGCATGAATGGAAACTACTTAAATCGACGATAACTACTATGAACAATGACTTAACCTCTCATGGTGGGTTATAGGATGGCACTATCGTTTATGATTCGCAAATATCAGCCCGATGACATAGAACAATGCCGTGCTTTGTGGAGGGAGTTAACTGAGTGGCATCGCGAGATCTATGAGGACTCAACCATTGGAGGAAAACATCCGGAAGATTACTTCGACAAACATTTGGCAGAAGTTGGACCTGACCAGCTTCGGGTTGCTGTCTACGACTCTCAAGTGGTTGGACTTATTGGACTAATCATTAAAGGTAGCGAAGCTGAAATAGAGCCCCTTATAGTGGGCAAGGCCTACCGTTGTAAGGGAATAGGAGAAAAATTGATAACGACGGCTGTGTCTGAAGCCCGCAGTAAGGGAGTAAACTTCCTCAGCATAAGACCTGTGGCACGAAACATTAAAGCAATAAAATTCTTGTATAAAAGAGGCTTCAAAAACCTTGGACACATTCAACTATTCTTAGACTTCTCTAACAACACTTGGAAGCCCGGACCCAAAAATGTTGGATGCAGATTTGACTTCTGAGATATGCATGCGCAGAGCACATAAACTGTCTCATTACTGCAACAATAAACGCTATATATAAAAGGCAAGTTCTCTATTTAAATCATCATACAAGCTTGGAAAACCATGACTGTAGAATCTGACAACAACGAATCAGCTCCGCCAGAAAAGCTCTTGATTGATAACACATCAGATTTTCAATTCCACGCTGCTTATCTCACTTATTCTGATACCTTTGACAAGACAGAAAACCTTGAAATCAAAAATCAGTTGAACCTTAGCATCAAAGCTCTTAAAGACAATCAGATTGACTACCCCACCTTTTACAGAAATATAAGCCAGTACCGAGCGGAAGCCAGCTCTCAACACCCCTACCGCAGAACTCTCATAAGAACACAGAGAAAACGAGAATGGCGCCAAAAAGCGCAAAAACGAGAAAGAAATAAGCGACACAAAAAATGACCAAACAGCTGCTACACACCACTTTCCAGATAACGATAGAACCGCCATTGCCTTCTTTTCGAATTCTAGAAGACATTGCAAAAAAGCTGAACCTATTTGCATCTTGTGGTTCTTTGGAAAACGTGTCAAACGGGCTGAAGGTCAACCCACTGAATTACGTTTTGAATCGAAGATTAACTATCGGCGTTTACCTTAGAAGAAACCAAATCAAGAGGGGAACCAAAGCTTATGCCTCCTTAAAGAAAAAACTATATGAGAAAATGTTTGCCGACCAGTCAACGGATGGAAGTTGGGATAGAAAGAAGCAGGACACTAAAACTTTTTTGGTTTTAGACGCTCTGAAGAATGCTGATTTCATGAAGCAGAAACGTGACTATTGTGTAGCCACAGAAATGAAGTATAACACTGCAGTCTTTGTCGCGCGAGTCTTATTGACCGGCAAAAAATTTTTCCTTTGACAGTCAAATCAGATATGCTCATCAACATGAAAACTGTAGATATCAAGGGTTCAAAACATTGCAGTCTTTAAAACTTAGAGATCGAGACGCAGCAATCACGAGGGAAGGCATGATTTTCAGAGTTTACGGTTACTTTCACCCACCAAACGCCTTCATCTGCGACGCCGAATATGCACCAGCAGAAATTTTCAAATCAACAAACCCAAAAGCACTTAGAGCTAGGGGAGAACAAGTTTACTACAAGTTTTATTCCGACGAAGGCATACGTTTCATGCATGCCAAATATCCGCAACATACAATTCTTTACAAACCGCTACAGAAGCCACTCGTAGGTGTAAACCAACACCAAATCTGGAAAACTCGAATACCAAACGAAATTCTCCAGCAACTAATGAAGAGAACAGCCAAAGACTCCTTGCATGAGGCTCTACAAACATTGTCAAATCTGATCCTGGAAAACTCTGGTCTCTCACTGCCCAGTTTTGGAGTTTTCGGGTCGCTTCTTCACGGTTTTTATCATCCGAAATTTTCCGACTTAGACCTCATCATTTATGGTGGAAAAGAGTTCAGAAAGCTTTGCGAAACATTAGAAGCTATGTATAAGGAAAAAGTTTCTCCCCTACAGAACGAGTTTGAAAGCATAGAAGCAATAAAGAACAAACAATGGGGCTTCATCAATTACAATCCAAAAGAGTATGTGTGGCATCAGAAAAGAAAAACCATTTACGCACTGTTCAAAGACAAACGAAGCGGCAGAACAATCAAAACAGAGTTTGAGCCTGTGAAGAACTGGAATGAAATCCAGAACGAATACGATCCAGAAACGCGAATTCTTAGGAAAGGATGGATTAAAGCAGTTGTGCGCGTAACCAACGACCAAGATGCGGCTTTTATGCCTTCCATTTACTGGATTGAGCCAGTCAAAATTCTTCAAGGAGAAAAAGCCGAAGACATAAGGCGCATAGTCTCATACATGGAAGAATTTAGAATACAGGTTCAAAAAGACGAAAAAGCTTACGTGGAGGGAAACCTAGAACAGGTGATCACGTCAACAGAATCATATCATCAGATAACTCTAACCTATGCCCAACGATACTACGAACAAGTTTTGAAAATTCAAAACTAGGCTTCTGGTGAAAACATGAAATCCGAGGTTCTATTGCCCAAAAGCAACCTATAAAACATCTGCCCGCCAGCCTGCACTCTTTCAACCTTGCCCTGAGCAATTACAGTTTCGCCGTTTCTGGCTTGTTCGCAAAATCTCCCACGAAAAGAAGCAATTTCCTCAATAGGTTCAACGTGAACCCCCTCAAGAATCTTCACATCAACAATTTTGTAACAACAAGGAGTGTAGATCATTTCAGAGTCATCCGCCACCGAAGCTTTAATCTTAGCGTAGCCCATAGATTTGTATTGAACAATACCATACTCGTCTTCAATTTCACTCCAGCTTTTCACACAGCGGACGAAATAGTCTCTTCGCTTGAACATACCTTGTAAAACCTTTCTCGATTCGGTTCGAAGGAAATCTTCAAATGTCATAACGGTGTCTTTCGAACGAAAATCGAACAAACGTTTTAGTCCTTTTCGAGTGTAAGGCTTAACCGGACTTTCTTTGTGTGACATTAAAGATTTCAATGTTGTATATGCTTTGCGACAGTTTTCTGACCCATAGATTATAGGATCGATATCCGAGCTTGACGTATGTATTCCGACGAGAAGCGAACCAGAAATGCCTAGTTTACTCCATGACAGATTAGCATTTTTCTTCAACAATTCTGCAAACTCCAACGCATCAGTCTCAACTTTATCTAGAACGTCCTTGTAACAAAGACTCGCTAAGCCTTCTGCAGGTTTGAAAAGATGTTTAACAGTCTCTATTGGAACTTCACAAAGTTGCTCATCGAACACTGGGTCAAATACAAGATATTGGGGAAATTGTTCTCGCAGCAGTTCGTATCGTTCTTCGAGGGGATAAACTTTACGATAGGTTATTCTTTCTCTTTTTCTGGCACCTTCAGGATCCGGTACAAAACGAATGAAGGCTACAATCTTTCGCAGTGGATGGACTAAGCCTTTCACATCAAAAAAGAGGTGATCTGCTGTCTCGATGATATCTCCTTCGCGAGCCTGAAGCTTCATTTCAACCATATGTAGTCATTCTTTTTTCCAATATAAGCCAGCCCTTCGAATGCTAGAGATCAAGCCCACTCCCACAATGGTTGTAATAGCCGTGAACAATAGCCTCTCAACAACCGATATCGGTGCAGCTTCTTTAAAAGCGAGTAGAACAGCTTCTGCGGATATCCCCCAGAAAGGGTCAGCGAATTGGATGAACATAAGATTTCCGACCATGTGATCAGCAATAATGCCACAGTAGCTAGCCAAAACAATAGCAATCACAAACTTCTCCCTAACCCGACTGCCTAACAGTCCATAAACAATTGCCACCCCACCTACGATATATAACGGAAGCGAAAAATAGGAAATAATTTCTACCTGTACCAGATACAGCTTAGAAAAAATGTAACCCAGCACAAAAACAAGAATGCCGAAAAGCAAAACGTAAGATTTTGGCTGCCAACTGTCACCAGATTCTCCTTCTTTCTCAAAAGCTTTCGCAATTTTCCCCCTACCAACAAGCATTATGAAAAGTCCGCTAAAATGCAGGATCGGATAAAACGGTAGTTGTTGACCAACCCAAGTAGCATACCATCCCAAAATTAGTAAACCGACAACTGCACTGGCTAACATCCAGCCGTGAATTCTTTTTTTCTCAGATGCATGAACACTTTGCACAAGAAAACCAGCAACAAACGCGGATATTGCAGTTGCAAAAGAAGTCAACACGCTCCACGCGCTCTCCGCAACGACGAGTCCGCCGACAAGACCTGCTAAAAATCCTAGGTATGGACCAATTACCATCCCGTAAATCGGGGCTAATGTGGCATCGAATTTTATGCTGGAATTTGAGAGTCCTATAATTGGTATGCCTGGAACGACCTTAACCACAATTGCTGACAACGCAGCAAAAATAGCCATTAATGCCACATCTCGTGAAGACAACTCCAAAGTCTTCAAACCTTCTGTATTTGTCTAAATTGCTATGTACATTTTTACACAATCTTAATAAAGTTTATGTTCCCGATACCTATAGAAAACATAGCCGATATCTGCGGTTGCAACTATAGGCATTTGAACTCTAGTCGAACGTTAAAAATGTTAAGGTGATGTATAAGACTTGAGCAAGAAGGAAGTTTATCCCTACATTGTTTTTTTGCCGCCAGAAGAGAAAAATTGGGTCTTAAAAACTGTTTTCGGTTCAGAAATTCCAATAGACATCTTAAGATTTTCAACTAAACAGGGGATTTCGAAGAAAATTTACCAGAAGGATCTGGTGAAAACTCTTCCATACTCGAACAAGACGGTAATTGAACATTTAAAGATGCTAACTAAACGCGGAATTCTAAGCGAATACATGGAAAAGAATGAAAGTAGAGGACGCACCGTTTGGGTAAAATACTATCTTCTCTCAGACCTTGGAAAATGGTTTGCCTTGCTCTTAGCAGAAAAAGCGGATTTAACGGAAGCCGAAAAAACAGAAATATTTTGTAGTATTTTCAAGTCCTATATGAAATGGGTTAAAGAAATCTCTCAAAAGCTTGGCGTTTCGAAAGAAATTATTGAACAAGTTTTTAACAAAGAAATGAAATAAGAAGTTCAGCTTTTTTGAGTATTTTTGTTAGGTTTTAATGGAGTTCTCAAAGATTACAACCTCATAAAAACCCAGCAGACTGCAGTTCACCTACTTTCAGTTTTCCACTATGCAATGTAGTGGCTACAAGAGCGCCAAACACGCCGAGATTTCTCAATTCCTCTAAATCCTGAAGACTTCTTACGCCTCCGCCAACCAGCACTTTCACCCTGGTTTTCTTAAGAACACCTTTCAAAACTTCAAGGTTAGCTCCACGCTCGGTTCCCACTCTGTCCAAATCCAAAAGGATAACCTGGCTAACGCCGATCTTTTCAAGTTTTTGCGCAAGCGGAACAGGATTCATAGACTTTATGCTTTCTGAAATACTCATCACCTCGCCTCCTTTTAGATCTGTGCTCACTACAACACGATTTTCGCCGAAAGATTTGACGGCCTGATCTACAAAATCTAAACTGCGTAGGGTTTCAGTTCCTATTACAATTTTGGACACTCCCGCTCTTAGCAGTTTTTCCGCCTTTGTAACGTCAGCAACTCCAGCATCAACCATAAAATCAAGATTCGTTCTTGTTCTAATTCGTTGGTAAAGGGCGAAATTCGTTGACCTTCCCGATATTGCATCTAGGTCAGCTAGGTAAAGGTTGCCAAATCCCAGCGACTCAAATGTTAAAGCCAATTCTCCAGGGTCTACTGAGCTGCATAAAACGCTTCTTAGCGGGCGATAATTCTTTCTTTCACCTCTTATAGCATGCACGGTCATACCATTTAAAACGTCAATCACTGGAACAATTCTCAAATTTAGCCCCTCCATATTATAAGGTAATCAACAATAAAAGAAGTCTAAATTCGGGGACTACACCTTGAATGAGGAAACAACTTGAGCTCAACCCTACTGAAAATCGATATATTGTGTAGAGGTGCACATACAAGAAAAATGATGACCCTACAATGACATAATTACAGAGGAAAAAAGCGTGAATCAAGAAAGCCTAGATGCAATAGTGGTCGGAGGAGGACCATGCGGCTCATTTGCAGCTTGGACACTGGCGAAATTAGGCGCCAAAATTGCTGTTTTTGAGGAGCACAAGAAAATAGGCTTACCTTCGCATTGTGCGGGTCACGTAAGCCTAAGAGGACTAGAACGTTTAGGGCTACGCCTACCGCGAAGAATTTTTGAGAATGAAATCAGCGGCGCATTTTTCTATTCACCGTCCGGTCTGCAGTTCAGAGTAAAACGTACTTCTCCAGTGACTTACGTTTTGAACAGAGAGCTATTGGATAAGCATCTTGCCGAACTTGCTATGAAAGCTGGAGCGCAGTATTTCACAGGGTTGAGAGTGAATTCTATTGTTTTGAAGTCTGGAAGTGTCGCTGGGGTCTGTGTTGGAAGGAAAGGAGCTAAGGAGACTGTTACATCAAACATTGTGATAGATGCTGAAGGTTGCTCGTCACTTCTTCTAAAAAAGGCCGGATTGCAAACATTAGATAGGTCAATGGTTGTGAATGCTATTCAAGCAGAAGTCGACCAAGTAGATGACATTGACATTGACATGGTTGAGGTTTACCTTGGACAAGAATATGCGCCAGGCCTTTTCGCATGGATAATCCCTAAAAAAGACGGTTCTGCAAAGGTAGGCTTAGCTACAAAAAAAGGCAACCCACGAGAATATTTGAAACGATTCATGCAGAAGCATCCGGTAGCGTCTGAGAGATTGATTGGAAGCAAGATCACCCGTCTTTCCATGCATCCCATTTCACTTGGAGGAGCCATACCAAAGACATATGCAAATGGCTTACTAGTTGTGGGGGATGCGGCTTCACAGGTTAAGCCAACAACTGGCGGCGGCATAATTTTCGGATTGTTATGTGCTAGAATTGCGGGTAGAGTTACCTATGAAGCCATTGAAAACAGAGATTTCTCAGAGAAAATTTTGTCACGTTATCAGCTTCAGTGGAGGAAATTGATAGGCTTTGATTTGGCTATGATGCTTAAGCTGAGGAGGATGCTTGACCGATTATCAAACGATAAAATGGACAAAATCATTAATCTGTGCACAAAACTGGAGATAAACAAGATTCTTGAGGAAGCTGGAGACGCAGATTTCATGGGAAGCTCACTGATTCGGATGCTTCCTAATCCAGCAGCGCTTGCCATGGCACTTTTTTTCCTTTTTCACCTACTTACCTCACATCACTAGCTTAAGCAGAAACTGAATCAAACATTTAAATTTCTCATAACAGAATGCATCTCTAGACGTAACATGTCAGAGTTCAAATATAAACAAGTCATCGTCATGCGTGTTGATTTGGGAATGAGCAGAGGCAAAATTGTAGCTCAAGCTGGACATGCAGCAGTAGCGGCGGCTGGCGAAGCTAGGAAACATTGTTCAAAATGGTGGAAGGCTTGGCTAGGAGAGGGACAGTGCAAAATTGCCGTGAAAGTAAATAGTGCACAAGAGCTTCTAGAGTTGGAACTCGAAGCCAAGGAGTCTGGGTTGCCTTGCGCTTTAATTTACGATCGAGGCTTAACTGAGCTTCCCCCCAACACCCTCACATGTCTAGCTATTGGTCCAGCTCCATCTCAAGAGGTAGATAAAATCACCGGAAAGCTGGCTCTTCTTTGAATATGTAAGCGTGGGCTCACCTTCCCTGGAGAATTACTGATACAGGTGATAGATACCAGGAATTCGCTTCTGCCAAGAATCTATCGGAAAATAGTCAGTCCGCAGGCTCGCGCACTTGATGGAGTCAGACTTACTATCTTTAATCTCTCCCTACGTTCCTTTCTATGCATATGTTCTATAGAGAGGGGCGAGCGAGGCAAGGAATATATACGTTATGTATGCATATATACAATTATATGTTGCAAACGAGGAAAAAATTCGGGGAAATGACGTTAAGAGAATTCTTGGATGACCTGAAAAGAAAAGAAGTAGAAACTGGAACTATAGAAAACATCAGAAGTGAAATCTCGAAACATCTTGAAAGAGACGCTTTCTTAGAGGAGCAAATTGATAAACTGAAAATGGATATGATATGCAATGTTCTCCAGATACTTCTGGAAGAAAATTTTGATCCTTCCCTCTATCTGCTCACTACTATGTTAGGGACTTAGATATCAGAAAAATGGTGCAAAGTCAACCAACAATTCACAACCAAGATGTTGAGTCAAAAGAATATATTTTGGTGAATCAAATGTTTTACCTTTTTGATGTAATTTCTTCTCGCCACTAATACAACAGAGCAAACTAGTTAATCCTTAAACACATTAACGCTCCTAATATAACTATGAACAGTGGACATGGAGAGACATATTCCAAAAGCCGAAATAACGTCTTTAATTTGCATCTGTATTCTTAAGTCTTGAGGTAGTGTCAGAGCAAAACAGCTCATCTAGAGATCGGACAAGACTTCCTTCCTAAGCGCGGGTTTTTCCCTCCTTTCCCCCCGCGCTCAAAAGAACACAGTTTTTATAGCGTTCATAGAAAGTGTTGCGAAGACATCTATGCGTATTTAATACGAAGTGGATGTATATTAAAGTCCAATTTGAGCTGGCTTATCTTTGAATGTTCCCAAACTAGAGAAGATGCTTGGAATAGAGGTTTACGTTTCTGAATCGCCTGGAATAAGTGGCAGAATTCGCCAGTTTCCCGAAGATTTCTTGGTGGAAGAGGTTTTAGCGGATGGTTCTAGAGCTGATGTTAAACGAGCTGAGATGTCGGTGCAAGTAACTGGGAAAGGACGTTATCTGCTTTGTGTTTTGGTTAAGAAAAACTGGGACACAATTTTGGCTGTTAAAGCCATTGCTAAGCATCTTGGCATAGGCGCAGAGAGCATTCACATAGCAGGAATAAAGGACGCAAGGGCAGTTACAGCCCAGCACATAAGCATAGGAAGAGTAACTCCCGAACAGGTCTCACAGGTCAAAATAAGAGACATTAATCTTCATCCAATCTGCTTCGTAAACGAAAAGATTTATTCAGGTCTTCTTTTAGGAAATCATTTTTGCATAGTGATAAGAGATATCGCTCATTCACCCTCTGTAATTGAGAAGCGAATGGAAAACATACATAATGAACTTCATAGTTTGGGCGGAATCCCCAATTTTTTTGGGCATCAGCGTTTCGGAACTGTTCGTCCAATTACGCATGTGGTTGGTGAACACATAATTCGAAGCGAATGGGAGAAAGCAGCGCTTACTTTTATCGCGATGTCAAGTGAGTATGAGCATCCAGAGGCGAGGAGAGCGAGGCAGCAGCTATGGGATACGAGAGACTTTAAAGCAGCGCTTTACTCTTTCCCGCATCAACTCAAATACGAACGTTTCATGCTTGATCACTTAGTAAATAATCGAAGGGACTTTGTCGGTGCCTTCCGAAGATTACCGATGAAACTTTGCAAGCTTTTTGTTCAAGCGTATCAATCTTTCCTCTTCAACAAGTTTCTTAGCGCACGAATGAAGAATGAAATGCCTTTGAGCCAGGTTCTAAGTGGAGATTACACCAAGAAAGGCAACGACGCAGCTTGTGTTATGCTTCCTCTTGTAGGCTTTAGACAGTCCATTTCTGCTGGAAGGCAAGGCGAAATTGAGAAACAAATCCTTGAAGCGGAAAATGTGAATCCTAACGACTTTCGTGTTACGCAGATGCCAGGAATCAGCGCTCAAGGTGGACTTCGGACTACTCTTGCGTCTATTAACAGCTTTTCAACAGAAAAGTCAACTCGAGATCAAGCGAACTGCAAGAAGAGGCAAATTGGAATAAGCTTCATGTTGCCCAGGGGCTCTTATGCCACTGTTCTTTTGAGAGAATTCATGAGACCGCAAAACTTGGTGAAAAGTGGTTTTTAGAAAAACATGAGATTGGATTTTGTATATTTTATTCCTTCATTTTTCATTCTTAAGAAAGATCAATTATTCGCGTGCGTAAAGTTAATTTCCTCAGGTTCAAAATGACATTCAGAAGTGGATTTCATGAAAGCCTTGGTTGTTGGCGGATCTGGCTTTGTTGGTTCTTACCTTGTAAGAGCATTGTTGAAAGCAGGTAGCAAAGTGAGAGTTCTCGACTTGGACAAACGCTTTCTTGTCGAAACCCGACACCCAGACCTTCATTTCGTTATTGGCAGTATGCTTGACAAGGAAATAGTCGACAAGGCTGTTAAGGATGTTGACGTTCTATATCACTTGGCGCACGCACCCCGCGCTGGGCATGAAGTTTATGACCCATTTCGTTTTGAATATACATTGAAAGAATTTATCGAAAACATAACTGGGACAGCATACCTCCTTGAAGCTTCAAGGAAGCGTCATGTTAAACAGTTCATATACACCAGTTCAGCAGTCGCTTATGGCGTACAAACTGGCAAAAAACTAAATGAAGAATCATGTTGTCATCCTGAAAACGTTACTATTGGCGGGCGGGTTTATGGAATGACCAAACTGGCAGCAGAACGATGGTGCTTGTTATACAACTCCCAACTAGGGCTTCCCGTAACAATATTACGGCTTCATGGGGTCATTCGGCCCGACGAGTTTCACCTGAGGGATCTTGTACATCAAGCCCTAGAAGGAAAACCCTTACAAATTGTAGAAGATGCGGGAGGACAATACGCTCACATAAATGACGCTATTCAAGCTTACTTGCTCGTAACCCTAAACGAAAAGGCATACGGCCAGATCTTCAACATAGGAGGACCTTACAAATTCGAGGAACTTAAACTTGCTCGATTTATAATTAGAGAAGCCGACTCAAAAAGCTCTATTGAAACAGTTTCCAACCCAACTAATCGTATGATATCTGTTGACATCAGCAAAGCAAGAAGGCTCCTGAAATATAATCCGAAGAGAGGAAAGAAAGCTTTTCAACAAATCATACAGAGCTACATAAAATCATTGAAGAAAAGGCGTGCACTTTGTTAGCGGCTCACCGCTGAAGGTTGCGGTAGGTCATAATTTCGAATTTCATGATGTTGTTTTGAGATCGTTATCACTCGGTAAACTTTTCATAAATTTCTAAATCGCCAAGCCAATCTTTATGGTTGATCGGCCAGCTGTATGCGGGATTCCTAGGTTTACAAATGATCTCTTTTATTTGTATGGCTCCAGCTTTAAAGAGATTCACTGAATTTGCAGCCCGCATAACAAGAGCCGTATCCAGTCCAATCCATGATCCTGCAACAGCTACAATTTCTTCCCCTTCACTTAAGACGCCATTGTCAGTAGCCATTAATGCAGCTGTGACACAGACAGCAGTTCCGGAACTAATCATTCCCAAACAAAAGCGAATCATCGTTGCCAATGTGAGAACACCTTTATGTTCTAAGGCAGCTCCAACGTTATACAGCGGGTCAGTTGCTCTAACGATTTTAGTATCGCTTTCTTCCAACTGATTCCAAATTTTTCTCTCTGGAATTCCTATTCTTAAGTCGCCAATTACAGTGTTTTCAATCTTTGTGCCAGCAGCTGAAGTAACCACTATGAGGTCAATCCCAGAATCTCGAAGCATATCAGCTGCTTTAAGAGCACTTAGACCAGTCTCGGAAGCAACAACTAGTTTCTTTATGTCCAGCTCATAAGCCCTCTGAATAGCAAGTTCTAATGTTTTTTCAGTGTTGACTTGACCACAAACATTGAAGTAAAAAACATTCTTTAATTCGCCCTTATTGTTACTCATCTATTTCTCTCCATCTATGACCATAGAAATATTATATGCGAGGTTTTTAAGCTCAACGCGCGCGCAAAATTGGTTTTAGAACCATAAATGGGAGAATTAATTTGTGTGTTACTTGAATTTCATTTTCTCTACTGTTTTCTTTACGCCTCCCCAGCCTTTCATGGTTTTTGCGTGAACTATTTGGAAGGCTTCTTTTCCAGTGACCTGGTGCAGGTCTATGCCAGTGGCTTCTCTCGCTAGATATTGTGCGGCACGGAGCACTTCACCGTTTAGTTTGGAGTCCGTAATAT
>JGI2173J19968_10000023_pt1 | contig 56104 bp, 49 predicted proteins | sample DeeMarSWOR136_30_FD_19968 | JGI IMG/M metagenome (IMG submission 19968) | reverse complement strand
GATGTAATGCCTTACGTTGTGCATGCCAAAGGCATAGGAATCGGTGCCCACGGAATCCGAAGCGGAAAAGACTATCCCCACAACATATCCTATGTATGCTCAGTTCAAGGCGGGGATCACACCTCAACAACAGCCTTGCCACTAAGGGGCCCAGGAAGCGAGGTGTGGAGCATCTTTGACGATTCAGCAGTATACTGCAATTTCAACGGCTTTGGCGTGAAGCGCAAATCTAAGTTCGACTTCTATGAGGCAGTGACCGGTTTGGATCTGACGCTGGAGGAATGGTACGACGTCAAAGCGTTGAGGATACTGCAGATGCAAAGAGCCATGCTTCTGCTCGGTGGACCTGACTTGAAATGGGATTCAGAGAAGCATGATGATAACCCGCCTAGATTTTACGAGCCTCTACCTTCAGGGCCATACAAAGGGAGAGCCGCCCAAAGGGCCAAAGTAAAGGAGGATAGGAAAAGATACTACAAAGAAGTAGGCTGGGACAGAAGTGGCATACCCAAGGCAGAAACGCTTAGAAAGCTTGGGCTGCAAGATGTTGACAGGGAACTAAACAAGATACGCAGGGGAGACCAAGGCAAACGCAAGCGTTAGGAGATAGATGCAGAGAAGCGAGCCGCGCACGCACGCAGCCTTTTCTTGGCAATTGGAATTGTCTAAGGCACCTGTTCTGTACTCAAGGAGAGAGAGTGCATGCAGGCCACTCCGAAGTTTGCGCGCAACGAGATAGTGTGAGGTCATCAGCGCGTGGAATTGGGTAGGGCTTCAGGATATGAACCTGAATCGGAAGGTTTCAGACTCTGAGACTCTGAAGTTTCTGGAATCGTCTCAGCTATGCGATTTAGGCCACCCGTTGATCAAGAGAGCTGCTGACAGAATCGTTGAGAAATCCCAGATGCGAGAAGATGTTGCAGTCAGAATATTTTATTTCGTTAGAGACAAAATATCCCTTGCGCTTGTTCACCCTTGGAAGACAGCGTCGGAGACTCTAAGGATTCACAAGGGAAGCTGTCTCACAAAGGCTACGCTCCAAGTCGCGCTTTTGAGGTGTGCGAGAATCCCGGCAAGATTTCGAATCATGGAATTCAAAGGTAATGACCCTGAAGAATGGGAGGGGATACTGCCCTCTTTTGCCGTTTCCAGAATGCCCGAGCGGTGGCCTCACTACTTCGCAGAAGTGTTTGTGGAGGGGAGGTGGGTGATGGCGGATGCAACCTTCGACAAAGCTTTGATCCCTTCCGTCGAAGATTGGGACGGTAAGAGAGACGTTTGCTCAATCAGCAAGAAGGCAATCCTGTCTGACGTAGGAGCATTCGCCTTTATCGAAGAAGAGGCTAGAAAGCTTGACGAAATGTATAGAGCTCCAGCTATTGGGTTCGTCAACAGCTATAGACTCTTTTGGATTGTGAACTTGTATCAGAGAGTGCTTCGCCTGAAGAACAGGTTATGATAGGACGCTGGAGACCGATATCTGGTTCCGTTTATGGACAGATTTGAAGACATCCAAAAAGACATCGTATGACTATCCTCATAGCATGCTTACTTTCATCGAAGTCTATCCAGAAGAAAGCAGGTAGTTCTGACATAAAATGACGGCGTCATAAATGCTTACCAGCTCGTCGCTGTTAAAGTCCGCATCCTGATTCCAATTTGGAGTCCCAGGAGTTGAGCCGTAGGCTGCCCCGAACATTACAACGTCATAGATGTTCACAACTCCATCGCGATTCAGATCGCCAAGGATGCCGTCTGCTCCAAAGACAATAATGGTGAAGTCGAAATCATCCACGCCACGTATGCTTCTTGAGACCTTCAAGGTGAAAGTGGCCTGCAATGTTTCATCGGGGTCGATAGTTTTGCCTCCGCAATCCCATGATAGAGCAATGTAGTTAGCTCCCTCAGAGGGTGTCCAACTGGCGGTCCACATATTTGGATAACATGAGCCGTTCAACTCTTCATTCCGCAGGAAGACGACTGCGTCTTTGGTTGAGCCTGGCGTCAACTCTCCCCAATCAATGTGTGTTACCGGCACAGTACATTCAACATTCCAGTACACTCCGACATAAAATGATTCGACACCAAAAGACTTCTTTATGGGGCCCATCCAAGACAGCATCCCCCAGCTTAAAGCCATGAATGCGAATACAAGCATAAACAAGCGCCAGGGAACTCTTGTGTACATAGATGCCTTAGCCCGCTCTCGAAGACTCCCAACGAGTCATTTGGTATATTCTTTCCTGTCATAATCGCGACTTCTATCGTATCAGCGTAGAAGGTTGAGTGAAACAGTTTCATAATTGATACTAGGCGTACTCCTCCCTCTCTTCGGAAGCATCAGTCGAGCCATTGCGCGCATGCATGCATGTGCTTTAGAAATCAAACTTATCAAAAGCCAGAAGAGGACTTGGAATCTCGGGCTCTCTCGGAAGAGAGAGATGGTCTAAGGAGGTCTAAGATGCGGTTGCCCTCTTTCTGAGGATTATGCCCACGAGTAGGGCAGCTGCACCGAGTAGGAGCAGAGTGACAGACGATGGGAACTCTGGAACCACAAGGTATTGATCGTAGCCGGTTTCACTTGTACTTATTCTGTTGCCAGCGTTATCTTCGGCCATTATTGCGTATGTCACATTGATTCCATATGGAAAAGCGGGTATGGTTGCCGTCCAAACGTTTCCTGTAAGATGCGTCATGTTGATGTCGTGCCAAGTTCCGTTGTTCGTAGTATAGTTCAAGATTACGTGTTTTATGCCGCTAAGGGCGTCAACGAGTGTGGCATTCACTGTCACTTCATCTTGGGGTTGCACATCGAATTTTTGGGGGTACTGAGATACGTCGGTGATGTTTGGTGGATTCGCGTCAACGGTGAAGTAGACCGGGCTGGATGCCCCCATGCTTCCAGCGGTGTCGTTTGCGTAGACAACTACAGAGTGCACTCCTTCAGGAAGTCCTAGCAACGTGGTGTCCCCTGAGATTGTTACGTTGGGCTGGCTGTCGACGCTGTAGCCGATCCAAAAGGGAATTTCGCCTATTTGGAAACTCAAGGGAACATCTTCTCCAACGAAGCTACCGTTCTCAGGCCAAGCAATCAGGATGCTTGGAGGTCCGCTGTCGATTTCGATAGAGATTTCCTTACGATACGGTGCTGTGGCAGGTCTCATAGGATCGTACCCGATTCCGAAGCTATCCGTTACGTTGAGCGCCACGCGCCAAGTACCGTCCTCCGCGCTTTGAGCAAATGTATGAGTGACACTGACCCCTAGATATTGGAACCGAAGCGTTTCCCCTGGTGCAAACAAGGACCACCGATAACTTTGGATCGTGCCATCAGGGTCGTTGTGAGTGCTTTGCGAGGCGTTAAAGGTCACAGTCTCACCAGGAATAGCCAGTGTCGGGGCCTCAACGCCAAGTATTGGAGTGTCGATGACGCGGAATTGCGTAGTCAACTCATCTGTGAGAACCTCACTTCCGTTGAGTACAGCGATACTGGCGTTGACTAGGTGAACGCCTCTTCCCAAATCAGAGGCCGGAATAGTGCAGTTGAGGGTTTCGGCCTCCCCTGGGTTCAGAACCCGATCGGTCCAGATTCCGCCTTCAAGAGGTGTTATGTCATAATACAAAGTCAAATTGTACGTTTCCGCCATTGTCAGGTTGTCGTTTCTAACCACCACTCTAACCGAGGCATTCTCACCTAGAATGATAGGCTCCCATAACGCTTGATTCCTGGAGAACCCAACCTCCAGGCTCTCAATCCACGTCTCTAGAGAAGAAGTTTGGAACCAACCATTTCGAATCACGTTAGGAATCCTTTTCTCATGAGGAGACGGTATGTCCCACTTTGTGGCAAGGTCGACGGAATCCAAGCTTATGTTGCCCACGCCGCGCTTAATCACCTCGAAAGCCATTACGAAAACTGTGGCGTTGGCATCCGGAGAATTGAACTGTTCAGTTTTGAGGCCTAGAGATGTCGCGGCGAGTTGATATGTTCCGGCGTTTCCATCAACGTCATCTACGATAATGGTGTGATTTGGGTCATGAAGGACACCGTCCGGGTATAGCTCAACTGGAACTTTCACTGTGTGGTTCACGTAGGCCAAGATGTCAGGGTTCCATCGAAACATTATGGCAAATCCGAAAAGGTTACCAAGCGAATAGTTGTACAGGGTTCCAGGTGGCCCCAAAACCTCATCTCCAGGGATCCACGGCTGGTCGGTAGCGTAGTAGGCATCTGTCAGGTTGAAAATCTTCACCTCCACTGTGATATTCTCGCCTAATCTAGCGTTAACATTCTGGGGATCCACAAACACGACTGGCATCGTTACGGGAAGGTTGAGGGAAGCGCTCAGATCAGCCGATGCCTCGTCAAATTTCAATCCTAACATGCTTACAGAAACAATAATCAAAAGCAAAGAGAACTCAAGTTTCCTTCGCATCTCTCATCTTCATGTTATCTACAGTCGTTGAATTTATGAATTGCGTAGCCACTGCGTCTCGTGTGTATTCCATCATGGAATCGGAAACTTGCTTCGGAGCTGGGAGCGCACGTACGTTACTCATGCCGACTTGCATGTCTAATCATTGATTTTCGGGGCGACGATGCCTAGAACTCCGCTTATTAAGATTATCAAACCTTGCTGAACCTCTCCGTAGAAAACCATCAATATCCCTAGGACGATATTTATGGAGCCGCCTGTCACGTATCGACCTGTCCATATGATTACACTGGCAACTATAGCTAGGGCTCCCAAACCCGTTATAAGAAACGTTTCGGGTTCAAGTCTTACCCTGCCACCGATTAACTCTAGCACCATTCTGAAGCCCCCGCTTATTAGAAGAACTCCACCGATGATTCCCAGCATCAGAGCGATTAGAGCCAAAATCTGTTCAGCACGCAATGCGACGCCTCAGGCTCTACTCCAGCCTAGCCAGAGAAAAGGGTTATGAACCTAGACGCAATATTGGAAATCAATTCGCCCGATTCACTTGTTGATGCTCGGCTTAAGCCACGCTTAAATCCTTCATTTACCCTTCAGGCGGGCTCTCTTTTCTCCCAGGCAGCAGGCGACCGTTTCGAGGCCTCTGACAAGATTTAAATCAGCTCAGACATCTTTCAATGGGGCGTGAGTGGGATCAAGGGCAAGGTCAGTGGCCTTGGCTACGTTAACAGAATCAGGGACAACCTTCTGAGCCTCAAAAGAAACAAGCTGCTCCCGTTGTATGAGGATTTGAGATCCGCTAATTGTGTAGTTTGCAGCGGGTCGGGCAGGTCATCGTTCTCGTTGAACGCAGCGATGAGTCAGATTGCCATGAGCCAAATAGGGTGGAGAAACAAAGTCGTTTTGACACCTGACGATCCTGGCTTCCCCGGAAAGAACATGTATGATGCTGCAGCTGAACTCGAGAGACGATACAAAAAGACTTTGCTCCTAATAAACTCTGGAAGCGGCTTCTCTGAGGATCCTCTGGCAATGGCTCAAGATTTGATTAGGTACGTTGAGAACAAGAAGTCTTCAAGGTTTTCCATGGGGCTCGTAACCTCCAACTTGAACTCTCCCTTGGGACAGGTAGTGGGTGAGGCTGGGCACGTGGTCGAGCTAAAGGGCCGAGGAAAGTCGAGGCCTTCCCTCGAATATAGTGAGATCGGCATCATGGGCGACATGTTCGAGCTTGGAAGCCTACTGCTCCTGTCTGTGATGACAGAAGCGATATTTCGAAATCTGCAAGTAGGCGACGTTTTTCAGCTCTGCGAGGAGGAATTCGCCAAGCTAGGACCATTGATTGACCTCAACGTGGAGTCGGAAAACTACGCGCGCATCGTTGACTTGCTAGAAGGGAGGGCAAACGTGTTCCTCGGAGGGAAAGGCACAGCAAATGAGATAGTCAAGATGACGGCTGTGAGGCTCTTTCACATAAAAGGGTTCTTGGGAGACAACGTTTACGTGGCTCGAGGTGTGAACACCCCACACCCGAGGGCTGGAGACCTTGAGATTCTAGTGTCCTACTCTGGCGAGACAAAACCCGTCATCAGTTGGTGCGACATATTCAGAAAGCTAAAGGGAACAGTGTTGTCTATAACTGGAAGAAGAGAGTCAACTTTGGCTAGAAAGTCAGATCTGCAAATAACCCTAGAAGAAACAGTCAAGCCCGGCCAGCCGAGGCGGTTCTACATGAGAGCAGCGTACATTTTAAGTCCCCTGCCGGTCAAACTTGCTGAGAGGCTAAGCGAAAGAGGACTAAAGCTGCCCGAATACATAATCAGTTGGTACCACTCCGTCACACAGTAGCTTACAAGCTAAGCTACGTTTTGGCCAGCAGCACACAAGTAACCACTATTGACACACGGATACACCCGTGAGAATGCCCAGAAAGCTAGATGCTCTTCAACGCCTCAATAGCCTTCGCGCCCCAATCTGGGTCTCCTAAAAGCGCTCTCCCCACAGCAACGAAGTCAACCTTTCCTTGAAGAACCAATCTGTCCGCGTATTTTGGCTCTGTGACTCCTCCGACGCCGATCACAGGCACGCGAACCATCTTCTTTATGCACTCGGCTTGAGGAATGAAGTAGCCCTGTTTTCCTTGAAGCCTGGCGGGTCGACTCCCACAAAGCCCGCCGGATACGTCAATTATGTCCACGCCTGCCTTCTCTAATTCTGTGGCGAACTTCTTGGAATCTTCAATCCCTATCCCTTTTGGATCAAGGTCGTCTGAGCCTAAACGGTAAAGCAAGAGTCTTCCGTCAACCTTTTCCCTTACTCTTTCAACCACTTCCAGCGGAAATCTCGTTCTATTCTCAAAGGAACCTCCATATTCGTCGCGACGCTGATTTGTTAAAGGAGAAAAGAACTGATTCAGAAGGAAACCATGTGCACCGTGAACCTCAACTCCATCGAAGCCAGCCTTCATCACTCTCTCAGCGGCGGCTGCAAAGTCTTTGGTCAAATCCTGAATCTCTTCCCTCCGCAGTTCCCTAACATCACCATCGGCTGAAGGAGCTACTGGCGTCATCCCAGTAGCGTCTTCGCTCGCGGCTTTCCCGGCGTGATTGATCTGGACCACAATTGGCGTGCCAGTGGCATGAACAGCACTGGAAAGGTCTCCCAGACCTTTGACCAAATCGTTATCGTGTACTCCCAGCTGATCTGAGCTCACTTTTCCATTTAGAGACACATAGCAGTGTTCAACTATTACTAATCCTAGCGGCTTAGAGCGACGAACGTAGTGTTCAATCAGCTTTCTCGTCGCAGCTCCTTTGAAAGTCGCCAACCCAGTCTGCATGGGGGGCATCACGATTCGGTTCTTGAATTCGAGTCCCTTCACTTCTATCGGGCTCAAAAGACCTGCCAAGCCGGACACCACTCCGAAGTACATCCACAGATAGCCTAAAAGCCTTTTTTGCAGTCTCTCTCCGAGTGATGGACCGAAGCATTGCTGGGCCCCGCGAGTCTTTGCGTATTGTTCAGAACCTCTACTCAGAGTCAAAAATTGTGAGTTGTGCTCTTTAGCTAGGTTTCGCAAAGCATTTTGCCGCCAACGGATATTCTCAATCTGGAAGGGTGCGATTTGAAGGAGTCTTCTTCAGTACAAGCATCTGTCGCGTTGATTCAGAAGGATAGTGGCATTTCTTGCTCGGAAACCAGCGACGTCTCCCTCCTAATTCGGATCGAACCTGGGATAAAAGACTGGTTGTCTAAGCTTCAAGACGAAAAGAGGCTGAACTCAACACTAAGAGTCTTGATGAGGGAACGCACAGAGGAGAACACAGCCATCTCGCAGACGCGTTGCGGTCTATGTCGTCGATTCAAAGAATCCAACTGCCCAGTTAACGACCTGTATCTGTATCCAGACACACTTGTGTATTCCTACTTTGCGGAAAAATGCGCCGTCTACCAGAAGACAACTTGATCGGCACCCCTCTTAACGCCACAGACACTAGAAGCCCGGCAAATCAAAGATTGAGAAAGGCCGCGCGAGTGCGTTGGGTCGAGATTAAAGGCATGAACGTAGTAGAAAAGCATTCATGGAGAAATCTTATATTCAGAGCAGTGGAATCAGGAAGTCGCTAGGAATCGCAAGTGGGAGGCCTTATGGAAAAGGAAGAAGTCTTGAAGACGGTGGATCATGATGAAATCGACTTCATCGATCTAATGTTCTGTGACCTCTACGGCAACCTAAAAAGCGTGACGATTTCGCCCAGAGAACTGGAGGACTGTCTTAGCGATGGGAAGTGGTTCGACGGATCTTCAATAGAAGGTTTCACAAGAATACATGAAAGCGATATGCTGCTGATTCCTGACGTGTCGACCTATCTTCGCCTCCCTTGGCCACGTGGCGAGAGAAACGTGGCGAGGATAATTTGCGATGTTCATGAGCCAAGCAAGAACCCGTTCGTTGGCGATCCCCGGTACATTCTGAAACGAGTCTTGGCAAGGGCTGAAAAAAAGGGCTACGCATACAATGTCGGGCCCGAGATCGAATTCTTCCTGTTAAGGTCTAGGGAAAACAGGGCATATCACGACACTGCAGGATATTTTGACTTCTCCCCACAAGATTACGCTACCGACATACGGGCGCTTATGGTTTCCACTCTTGAAAAACTGGGCATAAAGGTTGAGATGACTCATCATGAATGTGCTCCGAGCCAACACGAAATAGACGTTCAATATTCGGACGCCCTTAGCACTGCCGATAACGTGATGATGCTAAAGCAAGCCATCAAGACAGTTGCAAGTGACAAAGGTTTGCACGCATCTTTCATGCCAAAACCCATCTACGGAGTTAACGGAAGCGGGATGCACACTCACCAGTCGATTTTCAACAAAGATGGTCAAAACCTCTTCCACAGAGAAGGAGACAAATACAACTTATCTCCCCTCGCATATCACTTCATGGGAGGGCAGCTTAGATACATCCGAGAAATCGCAGCCATATTGTGCCCCACTGTAAACAGCTACAAACGTCTAGTCCGAGGATACGAAGCCCCAGTCTACATTTGCTGGGGCCAAAGAAACCGCTCAGCCCTTATACGAGTACCCAGATACAGCGAAGGCAGAGTGAAATCAACCAGGCTTGAACTCAGATGCCCTGACCCAAGCTGCAATCCATACTTGGCTTTCGCTACAATGCTGGCTGCGGGACTCGAAGGCATCGAAAAGAAGATTGAGCCGCCGACACCTGTAGAAGAAGACGTGTACGAATTCGACGATCGAAGACTTGCAAAATTCTATATCAAAACTCTGCCTGCAGATCTAAAAGAGGCAATCCAAGAATTCGAGAAAAGCAAGCTCGTCAAAGAAACGCTCGGCGAGCACACGTTCCACAAATATCTCGCTGTGAAATCAACAGAATGGAGCGAGTTCCAAAGAAGCGTCACAGATTGGGAAGTAGAAAGATATCGAAACTTGTAGATCGGATAGCTTTCCTCCCCTTCTCCGCCCCGCCGAAGCGAGAACTATGATCTCCTTTGCCTGGACCTGTATGATTCAGTAACATCCTCGCGCTTGCCCCTTTCAAATGCGTACACTTCCTTTAAGGTCTTCTTCCAATCCCTTTCGTACATCTCTCGGTCATCTATACGCCTTTCCGATGGGTCAACATGAATCCACCTCTTTCCTTTATCCTCCCAGACCTCTGTCCATGCGTGATCTGACATGTCAAGAATCAACCTAGCTCGGTAACCATTTGCTAAGCAGGCAGCTGTAAAAAGGACGCTGAATTCCCTGCATTTCCCCTGTCCATACTCAATTATCTTCAAAGGGTCTTCGTGTCTAACGATGTTTCCCTTGTTGAATCTGACTCGTGCATGAACCCATTCAAGCAGCTGTGGCAAGGTTAGCTTTTTCTCGAAAAGATATTGCAGGCGAAGCACCGATGAGGGATCAGCAAGTTCCTCACTTATTCTTCGATACATTTCTATAGTCTTTTGGTCAGGTATTGAAGCCATGAACGTTTCTTCCTTTCTTGGTACTCGCAGGCTGCAAAGATTTCTTCGAAACAGGTGAAAAATGCCTTGTGAAAGAGAAATAGGTATTACGAATCACTAAAAAGTGCAAGCTCGCCGCCATCCTTGCTTGAGTAGTTAGTCAAATGCGTCTGCCCGTGCGCATCAGCCAGGTTCCGTATTTTCATACCTATTCTTCTCACTGCGTGCATTCGATGAATAAGCAGATATGGAGGACGAGGTTGTGAATGCTTAAAACGTGGCCCCAACAGAATACGAGGTTGCAAGTCGCTTGCAGTGGAGTTGGCNTGGAGCTTCCTGAGCTGACTATTCTNGGACAACAGATGGCGAAGGAAATCGTGGCAAAAAGAATCGTTGACGTTGAAGTAACTAACCCAAAATGCTTGAANATGTCGTTTGAGCGTTTTCGGCATATTGTTGTAGGAAAGTCGATCCAGGCGGTTGAGAGCAGAGGTAAGTGGCTTTTCATCAAACTTGAATCTAACCAAGTTATTCTCTTCAATCCAGGTATGGGGGCTGATGTTATTCATTTCAAACCTGATGACAAGTTGCCGGGCAAGTATCAGATAAAGTTCACCCTGCACGACGGATCTGGGTTTACAATCCGTGTTTGGTGGTTTTGCTATCTACATTTGATGACAGCTGACACGCTTGGCGAACACAAATTGACCTCAAAGCTAGGTGTGGCACCTTTGGACAAGGCGCTTACACTTGTCAACTTCAAGAACCTGCTCAGCAATAAGCGCGGTATGATCAAATACTTTCTTCTTGATCAAAAGAACATCGCAGGCATTGGCAATGTCTACGTCCAAGACATACTTTTCAACGCTAGGATACACCCAAGAAGAACCATCCAATCGCTTACTGACTCGGAAATCAACAGTCTGTACGAGTCTATGCAATCCGTTTTAAGAGAAAGCATTGACTTGGGCGGACTGGCATACGAGAGGGATTTCTATGGCAGAAAAGGCGGGTTTGGGGCAGAGCAGTTTAAGATTGCGTACAAAGCCGGCAAACCTTGCCCCGCGTGCGGCACCACCATAGAGAAAATCAAGACTGGCTCAACAAGTAGCTTCATCTGTCCGAAGTGTCAAAAGGTGGAAAGGTAAGAGACGAAGAAGTTAGACCAGAAGCATGCATGCTATCGTGAGCGCTAGTATCTAAGCTTTTAAAGCTACATGGACAACTACGTTTGACAGGAGAGGCAAAATGTCGCTAGACCTTGGGAAATTGGGGCTGGATGAAGCAGTCAAAGCAGGGGCATCATACGCTGACGTGAGGATCGGCGAGATCCTAAATGAGATTCTGACTGTGAAAAACGGGATACCTGAAGAAGTGAACTTCTCGCAAACGAAAGGGTTTGGAATAAGAGTGATGGCGAATGGTTCGTGGGGCTTCGCAGGATCCGTGGATTTGACGAGAAAGGAAGTTGCAGAAATAGCCCAAAAGGCTGTTGCCATTGCGAAGGCCAGCGCCAAAGTCAAGAAAAAGGCCGTTTCGCTGAGAGAAGCGGCGGCAAGAAAGGACAAGTACTCAACGAAGATGAAGAAGGATCCCTTCAAAGTTCCTCTAGAAGAGAAAATGGATATATTAATGGAGACGGAACGCACGCTCGCGAAGCAGTCCTCACTCATCAAAGTTTCATACGCCTTCTTCAGGGCAATGCAAGAGAAGAAACTGTTCATGAGCACTGAAGGGGCTGAAATCCATCAAAACATAAACTGGGGCGGCGGCGGGGTTCTCGCAGTGGCCATAAGAAACGGGGAAGTGCAGCGTCGCTCTTATCCTAGCTCATTCCGAGGCAACTTCGCAACTAGCGGGTATGAATTCTTCGAATCCCTAGATTTGCTAGGTCATGCGAGGCGCGTTGGCGAGGAAGCAGTACAGTTGCTCGAAGCAAAGAAATGTCCTTCCACAAAGACGAATTTGATTATTACAGGGGACCAGCTTGCTCTGCAGATTCACGAGAGCTGTGGACATCCCACCGAGCTTGACAGAGCGCTAGGCATGGAAGCAGACTACGCCGGAACAAGCTTCCTCTCACCGGACAAACTGGGGAAGTATCGATACGGCTCAGAGCACGTCACCATCGTTGCCGATGCAACTGTTCCGGGTGGACTGGGAACATTTGGATACGACGACGAAGCAACTCCAGCAAGGAAAGTTCCTCTTGTAGAGGACGGCAGGTTCGTTGGCTATCAATCTTCGAGGGAGACAGCATGGCTACTTGGACTTAAGGAGAGTAGCGGGGGCATGCGAGCAGACTCACCCTTAGCGATCCCCCTGATCCGAATGACCAACATAAACCTGCTTCCGGGCAAATGGAAAGCAAAAGAGATCATCGAGGATACGCAGGACGGAGTCTTGATGGAGACAAACCGGTCTTGGAGCATAGACGACAGACGACTGAACTTCCAGTTTGGAACGGAAATCGGATGGGAAATTAAGAAAGGGTGCAAAAACGCAATGATTAGAAACCCTACATATACAGGCATCACCCCTGAATTTTGGGGTTCGTGTGATGCCGTAAGCAAAGATGATTGGAAGATGTGGGGAACGCCTAACTGTGGTAAGGGCGTTCCTGGGCAAGTCATGTACGTAGGGCATGGCTGCGGGACTGCCCGCTTCGGAAATGTTAGGGTGGGGCTGATTAAGTAGAGGAAGTGAAAACAGATGGTTACAAAGAGGTTGTTGGAAATCGCTGAGAAAGGAGTTGAGCTTTCCATTGAAGGCGGAGTGGATCAAGCGCAGGTAGCTGCTTTTCTTGTAGACTCAGCATTGACGAGGTTCGCTAACTCGCAAATCCATCAGAACGTGGCTACGAAGAGAGGTGGAGTGACAATGAAGGTCGTTGTAGGCAAGAGAATCGGTGCTCTAATGGTTAACTCGTTGGACGAAAGGCAAATTCAAGAAGCTGCAGGAAAAGCTGTCAAAATCGCCAAGGTCTCTCCGCCAAACAAAGACTTTAAGAGCTTGCCCAAGCCAGCTAGGTGGAAGCCAATAAGGGGAACATTTGACAGGAACACCGCTCAATGTGATCCGGACTCCAGAGCGGAAATAGTTAAGGAAGCCATAGACACCGCTCACGTAAAATCCCGGCTCGTCGAGGCCGTCGCTGGATCTCTTTCCACAGGAGCTTATGCGTTCTCAGTCGCCAACTCGCTTGGCGTCTCCGCGTGGGCACAAATCACCGAGACCTCTCTGACCACAACAGTCATCTCAAAATCAAAGGGTTCACAAGGATTCGGCTCTTCGGAACAGCACTCTAGAAGGATAAGGGACATTGATCCCAGAAGAACTGGAGACCAAGCAGCAGAGAAATCGGTTTCCAGCATAAACCCGAAAAAAATACCTACGGGCGATTACGAAGTGGTGCTCTCACCTCGAGCCGTGGCATCGCTCTTAATGTTTCTTGGCTACATCGGCTTCTCGGCAGCAAGTTACCAAGACGGCCAATCCTTCGTCAAGTACAATCTGAACAAACAGGCTTTTGATCCAAGCCTTGACGTAACGGATGATCCAACAGACCCGAAGACCTTGTACGCATTCCCTGTAGACGGGGAGGGTGTTCCGAAATGGAGAATGCACCTCATCAAGACGGGAAAAGTTTCAACTAGGAGCATTTGCCACAACTCCTTCACCGCTGGGAAAGAAAAGCGCAAGAAAAGCACTGGACACGCGTTGCCCCCAATGTACGGTTTCTACAGCCGTCCCATGCCCTTCAACATAGTGGTAGCGCCGGGTGACGCTTCTGTTGATGAAATGATCAGCGAAACCAAGCATGGCATATTTGTGACAAGATTCCATTACACCAATCCCGTAGAGCCGGCAAAAGTCATTCTCACGGGACTCACGAGAGACGGCACTTTTCTCATCGAAAATGGCGAAATAACGAAGCCGACAATGAACCTACGCTACACAGACAGCATGCTCTCAGCCCTGAAGACAATTCCGTTGATTGGGAAAAGCCTCGAAATAGTGGAAGAAGTAACCACACCTGCCATGAGATTACAGAAGCTACGCTTCACTGGAATCACTCAATTCTAACAGCCCACCTTCCTACAGCTGCTAGGCTGCCCTATGCGCATGTCTAGACCGGAAGAATACCTCACTTCATGATGTGCAGCGTTCGGAAGCCTTCAAGGAGTCCTTAGACTGTTTCAACTCTCACTACTTCAGGTACTTTCTTCTTCAGAAAGTTTTCGACTCCCCACTTTATCGTCATCGTTGACATCGGACAGCCAGCGCATGCTCCCTTCAGTCTGACCTTCGCAACCCCCTTATTTACACCTACAAGTTCGATGTCTCCGCCATCAGCCTGTAAGTTGGGCCTAATTTCCTCAATGGCTTCTTCAACTTTCCGCCTGATATCCTCTTGCATTACATTTCACCGCAGACTTTTGGTGGAGGAGGTTTCATAAAAACTTCTCTGAAAGGAAACGCTTTGCTACTTACCCCGCGCCTAGGGAAAGCTTGGGGCAGTGCGCGCCCAAGCTTCTCACTCTTGAGAGAAAAAGCTAAAAGGCATGATAGTGCTATTTATAATGGTTGTAGTGGATGTTCCATTTCGATCTTGTCAATTTGGCGTCGTTCAAGTATAGGGACAGAGTAACCATTTTCAGGGACGTGCTGAAAACGATTAAGCGACCCGACAAGAGCGGAAGAAAATACTGCATTATGAGACACGCTAATCTGAGTTACGACCAACTTAACAAGTACTTATTATTCCTCTCAAATCAGGGCTACATCAAAGAGATCGCCGAACCAGACGGTAAGAAGTATGAAGTCACAGAGAAAGGCTCTACCTTTCTGAAAAGCCTTGACGAACTGCGGCTACAAATACGAAGATAACAGCAATACAAGTCAAAAACAAGGCTCTCTTCGTGCGCACACGCAGGAATTCAGTGCTACTTAGCCTTCATCCAAACTTTTGTCCGACAGAATCTTACTCCCGTCTTCTTCTTCTTGCCACGTAGATAAACATGATAGCCGTGGTTATGAGAGCTGCTGCTACTATGATTGCAGTTATTTTTTCTTGAGTGAGCGAGTTGTTCGAGTGTGCTTCGTTATTCGAAGGGACTTTCAAAAGGATCTCTTTTCTATACGGCGTCGTCGCCTCCCGGGATGAGGAATATGTTATTCCCCAATTATCCTCTGCTACCAACACTATTTTCCATGTTCCGTTCAGCGCAAGCATATGAGTCGCGTTTACACCGTTATATTCATAGGCTGGCACAGTTGCGTTGGGTTCGTAAATCAACCAAGAATAGTTCAGAATTGAGCCGTTTTGATCTCGGTGAAAGCTTTTTCCGGCGCTTAAACTCACCGTGTCGTTTTTGTGAATTGTGCTTGGCGACACGTCGATTTCAAGAAGCGGAGTGTCGATGAGAGTGAAACTGCTGGTGAGCGAATCGAGGAATACTGTTCCGTTATGCTCTATGATGGCTTCTGCTGTAATCGAGTATGATTCTGCTTTCAACCGTTCAGTCTTCAGGGCGTAGCTGAAGGTTCGTGTCTGGCCCCACGAGATGCTTTGGCCTTGCCAAATTGCCAATGTGATTGTGCCATCGTGCAAAGTGAGGTTAAACAGATTTGGGAGTGTTCCATAATTCGTGATGCGAGTGTGCATTGTTGCGTCTTCGCCTAGTATAACAGGGCCAAGTAACTGTGTTCCATCGAAAGCACCTATTTCCACGCTTTCGATGCGAGTGGTGCTTACGGGTCTGAACAAACCATCTACGGTTTTGTGGGGGATTATCGGTGGGACACTCGGTCGATTCGCAAGGATTGGGTGAACCCAGAGTTCTACGCCGTTTAGGCGTAATGAATGAACCTCATTCTTCTTCACTCTAAAGGTCATCGAAAACACTGTGGCAGTGTCATTGGGTGTGTTGAAAAAGGCAGGTGGGGCTGGGTAAGGCCACGAGGTCGCTGCAATTGAGTACGTGCCTTTAGTTGAGTTTACGACGTCTTCGAGCTCCAATATCGGACCATAGAGAACACCGCCTGGGTAGTCTTCAACTGGCGAACTGACTAAATGGCCAACGTACTGAAGGGCTGATGGATTCCAGCTGAGATTGATGTGGAACCCGTATATGCTGCCTAGAGAATAATTATAGGCTGAACCAGGGGGCGGCAAGGGTTCGCCTGGCTCCCACTCGCTACTCGACATATAGAAGTTTTGTGTGAGATTGAAAATCTTGACGCTTATGTTGAAAGTTGTGCCAATATCTGCAAAGGCATTCAAAGGGTCCACATAGACAACAGGCATCTCTGCTGGCAGTCCAGCGGAGCAACTTCCCAACTTAAGCGTCAACTTAGACGTAGCGAGGATTACGAGCGTAACAAAGGCTATCTGGGTTGCTTTGTTCATCCCAAGCTACCTTTCTCTCCGGTATGTATTAGCTTTTGGTCTTTTTGGTTGTGTAGATTTGTGCACCGTCGTCTTTGAGTGTTTTCCAAGTCCAACTTGAAAAGGTTCAAACCTTTAAATGCAATTGACGCGTTTTGTATTTCTTGTGGATCCTATGTCATCCAAGGCTGACAGAATGTATGAAGAACTGCTTCGGATGTATAAAGAGAGTGGATACAGGGATGCCGCATTATCATTGAATTACGACATAGAGAAGCTAAGGAGTGATGGGAAAAGCAGAGAAAAGGCGATTCTTACGATCTACCAAAGGGAAGTAAAGCAAGTTCGCCTTCGAAAAAAGGCAGAGGTTGTTGCTGAACGGCGCCTTAAGGAACTTCAAAAGGAATTGGAAAGCTTGCGAAACTCTGTTCGCAATCGAGCTGATGAAGTTGAAAGCATTAAGAAGTACCTAGCCTACACTCATCGATTAACAACTAGTCAATTAATAGCTCGAGGTCTATTCTACATAATGGGAGTAGTTCTAGTCATCCTGTCGTTCTTCCAATACCATGCACTGACGGTATATATTACTGCAGCTAGTGGTTTTGAATGGGTTTTCATTCTAGATTGCTTCGTAACATTTAGCCTCGGCATAGCAACAATCGCACTCGGCTGGGTTCTTGAAAGTATGGCACGTTCCCGACCAGTTTTCTAGATACTTGCATAGCTGTGAGAATCCGCATTCCAAAAGAAAGGATTAAGGGCGCGGATCTACCTCCAGAGATCAGAAACTTTTGCGGCTTTTGCTAACTTCCATTTTCCTAGGAAATCTTTACGATAGAAGTGGTACAAACCACACCGCGTACACTGCAAAACTCGCCTACCCTTTTTTAGGTCCAACATGTAAAGTTCCAAAACCTCACCACAATCAATGCATCTGCCCGTATGTTTCCGCCGTTCATCCTCCCCAAGAGAAGTTGTCATAAACGTTACACACCATAGCAGATTCCCCCTAACGGAATATAAACGATTCCAGATGGGGCAACTCTTTTCAACAATCTAGATGCTCTGTCAGACATCTATGGAGACAGTATGCATGTCTGATCCGTGGCAGCCCGTGGCAACTCCGGAAGCAAAAGCAATGTGCAGTCCCAGCAACCCTTTTCTGCTGTTCCAAACAAAGACAGACATACGATGACTATAAGACTCGTAATCTTCGACATCGATGGCACAATTCTCCAGACNTACAGCTGGCAATACCTGCACGAGAATCTAGGCACTTGGAATCGAGCTTCGGANCATCGTAGCCAGTTCTTCGCAAACGAGATCACGTATGAGGAATGGGCGAGATTCGATGCCGCCCTCTGGAAAAACCAGCCCATCACGGAAATTAACAGAATAATAGATCGAATGCCCTACACAAGAGGCGCTAAAGAAACAATAACAGCTCTAAAACAAATGGGAATCAAAATATACCTTCTGAGCGCAGGGCTTACCCAGGTCGCAGAAAGACTACAAAGGGAAATCAGCGTCGATGGATACACCGCAAACAATCTCATAATCAGAAATGGTTACCTTACAGGAGAAGTAGAAGTAAATGTTCCATTTCAAAGCAAAGACAGACACCTTCCACACATTCTCCGAGAGTTCAATCTTGAACCGGAAAGATGCGCGGCCGTCGGCGACGATCCAACACTAGTACCTCTATTCAAGAAAGTCACGCTTGCTGTAGCCTTTAACCCAACCGATAGGATAGTTGAAGAACACGCAAACGTAGTGATCAGAAGTGAAGATCTCCGTCGAATAGTACATCCTATTCTCAATTGGTCGAAGGGAAACTAATCCTATCAAGGACGCCCACAATTTCCACATGGTTGGAAAGGCATCCGAGCTTAACGGAGGCGCTCCTCGACCCTGAGAATGCCTACACTAAAAACGCCACTCCCGGGCTTCCATGAATAACGAAACTCTTATGCACAAAACACAAAAAGGTATCAAGCGAGTGTGTTGAAGAAGGCTCTGGCGAATACAGTTGATTGTGGCGGGGGTTCCCAAGCCAGGTCTAAATCGGGCGTCGAACCCCAGGACATGGGGGAGGACTTAAGATCCTCTGGCGAAGGCCTTCGCGGGTTCAAATCCCGCCCCCCGCACTTTTCAAGAAACCCTCCCCTGCACACAATTTTTATTTGTGTAATCATTGGGAATTTCAGGCTGAGGATAGAGTATGTATCAGAAAATAGTGCATTTCAACGTGAAAGAGGGAAAGGGCAATGACTTCAGAGAATGGATCCTGAAACATCAAGAAGAATTTGCAGAATCCCTGCCAAAAGGTTGGAAGTACCTAGGGTGTTACTTCACCGTGTTTCACATGGGTAAACAGGAGTGGCAGATACGATACGAAATCGACGCCTTGGGCGCCTACGACACGCTCAGGGCATACAAGGATGATAAGTTCAACAAGCTCTTAGCGCAAATATACGATTTCATCAATCCCAACACGCCCATCGAAATCGAAGTCGTGAAGGGTGTCGAAGGATTAAGGATACTAGGGGAAAGAGAATAGCTCTAGCTATACACACAAAATTCCTATGCTAATTCAGGCATCTTGTAACAGCGTTCAAGAACAGCCAAAAAAAATGGGAGACTGCGGGGAGTAATTTCGGGAGATATCTCCAATTGTCCGGGGTTCAAATCCCAGCGACCCCACCGAACAGCTTATTATACAAAATAAAGCATAAATAAGGATTATTTAAGCGAATAGGGTCCAAATTGGATAATATTCTTTGGGCTTCAAATTACGATTTAACCATTATCTGCCACGCTTTGTTTGGTTCGAGTCCTACCAGCGGCACCAGCACCAGTTTCAAGAATTATTAAGTATTCTAGAATAGTAGTGAAAAGGAGGATGTCCAGCAATGAAAGCCATAGTCAGAAATAGTTATGGTCCACCTGATGTTCTCAAGCTACAGGAAATAGAAAAGCCAATCCCCAAAGACAATGAGATATCAATGAAAGTGCATGCAGCATCAGTTAATCATGCTGATTCTCATGGTCTTAGAGGGACACCATTCATGGCCCGGATTATCTTGGGTGGTCTAATAAAACCGAAAGTCAAGATTTTGGGGTATGATTTTGCGGGACAAGTCGAATCCGTTGGTAGAGATGTTTCAGAGTTCCAACCTAAGGATGAAGTATTCGGAACATCCAAGGGTGCAGGTGGTTTTGCTGAATACCTCTGCGCACCCGAGGATTTGATATTAATCAAACCTCCAAGTGTGTCGTTTGAGGATGCAGCCTCAGTGCCAGCAGTAGGAGTCGTTGCATTGCAGTGTCTGCAACAATATGGCAAACTTCAATCCGGTCAGGACGTTTTGATAAATGGTGCATCTGGCGGTATTGGAACAAACGCAGTACAGATTGCCAAGGTACTGGGAGCTCATGTAACTGGTGTCTGCAGCACTAACTAATTTAGATATGGTTCGATCAATCGGTGCAGATGAAGTGATTGATTATACCAAGGAGAATTTCGCCCAAAAAGAACAGATGTATGACCTCATTTTTGATGCAGTGGCGAAGAGCTCATTTTCGGATTGCAAACCTGTCTTGAAGACTAATGGGAGATATGTCACAACAGCATTTTCGCTGGGTCTTGCACTCAAGGCGAAAATGGTAAGAGGAGACAAGAAGATGATTCCAATCGTAGCGAATCCCACAAGAAGTGATCTGATCTTCTTAAAGGNTCTTCTAGAAGACGGAAAACTAAAACCAGTCATTGACCGACGCTATAGCTTAGAACAGGTCCCTGACGCAATCCGCTATCTCGAAGAAGGTCACACTAAAGGGAAACTTATCATAACTGTAAATGAGTGAAGGAAGTTAAAGGCACACGCTTTTTAGAAAAATGGGAAAAATGCGGGAGNNGTCCCCACTGNGGGGTGNGGTTCAAATCTCTCCCGGCGCACTTTTGGATTCTCTCGAATAACCGGTTTTCACTTCCTCTTCCGGAAGAGTTAAGCTCCGTTCAGTTCGCAGACGTAGCTAAAACTCCGCTTTGACGCATGCAGAGAGAAGCTTGAGGAGGAGGGATAAATCCACTGCGAGAATTAATTCTCGACAGCTACCAGCTTTCTCCATAGCATGCATGCGACTGTCAACGGACAAAACACTTTGCCAAGACGTGCGTGCATTGAGAAGGCACGGCTCTCCAACGACGGAGCATCATTTGAGGGAGCCTACGGGTCACATCTTTCTATTGCAGCTTTTAGTTCCTTCACATAGTCTGGGAATCTGTATCCCTCTTTGACTTGGAACTCTTGACCGAAGTCGGAATAGAGATCCTCCAAAATAACTTTCTCCACAACTCTTGCCCCTGAACTTAAGAACCTGTCCAACCCTTCAGTGAAGGTCTCGAGTTTCTTTGGGATCTCTTTCTGTGGCAGTGAAAGAGCAGTTTGCAGATAATTGTAAATCACTAGTGTCGCGGTTTCCCCAAAAACGTGCTTGAGCTGAGAATCAATAGTGTCTATGAGCGACTTCTCGAACTTTTCCGATGCTCCCATCTTCCATCTTCCGTTCAAATGTAATGTAGTTGCCAAATAAGCTTTCCCGAAATCGACACGATTCCTCGGTTTCCATTGTGTGCGGAATTCAAGACATTTATTCTATCTTGCTCAAATGCCCTGTAACCCAGTCAATAGGGCGCCGGTTATCAATGGAGTCGAGAGGTTGTCACTGATTGGCAAGGGTAGAGATTCCACGATCATGCCTGCGATTGCTCCAATCAACGCCTGCAGCGGATTCAAGAAGTATGCTGCGCCAAGATAAGCAAAGGCGAATCCGGCAAGAGAACCCTCCAGATTTTTTCCTTTGTTGAAAGGAAGCGGGGTCTTTCCGAATAGTTTGCCGAAGACCGAAGCTGCGCTATCGCCTAGCGAAACTATTGCTATAGATGCGTAGCTCGCGGGCGTTGGGAAGAGCAGGAGAGAGAGGGTGATCCCCAAAGCGAGGAATATTGGGCTTGTTGCGAACTCGAAGCGTTCAGAGGCCGTTGCTGCGCTGAAAGTAATTAAGGAGACTAATGGGACTTTCTTTCTATCGATCCTGGCCAGTTCAGAGGCTGTATATAATAAAGCGGTCAGGGATAGAAGGAAGGCAACAAGGACAACTTCGCCCCTTTGTGCTGCTAGCAGGGCTACGAAGAAGCCGCCTGCATGTATAATCTCTCGAATCGCTTCGTTCCGTGATAGAGAATATCCAGGAGATTGTTGGGTTCGTTCGAGAATAGGTATAATCTCCAGCAGGTTCTCTCTTATGACATGGTCAGACTTCATCACTATCACAAAGTCAGGGTTGTAGCCAATCTTCAAGGCGTCTTCATAGAAAATCGGAGAATTGTTGCGGTCGTCAGCAACTACTATGCAATCCGCCACTTTCAGTTTTTCCTGATGTAGGACTCTTTGCATCACTAGGGCTTTGCCACGCTCCTTTATAACGTCGCCTTTAATGTTCCCAGTCAAAACGCTGCCTTTGATATCTAGTTCAAGGCCGTAAGCGTGATCAGCCTTTAATCGAAGAGCGAGGTTCTCAATCACAACCTGGGGGAGACCTGAGCTTATGAGAGCTGTCTTGAACCCTCTAGCATTTAGCTCAGCAAAAACTTCTTCCACATGTGGTAGCAAGGGAACCTTTCTGAATATGTCCAGAAGCTCTTCCACAGTGATGCTGCGCAAGAGCTTGAAGATTCTTTTCAGCGCTGATTCCAGAGAGATAAATCCTACGTGGTAAAGGAAGCCTGCGAAAAGGATTTTAACGAACTGTGGAATGCTCAAGTTCCGGCCAACTTCGAAGGTCAAGTAACGATATTTTGGTAGCAGTACTCCTTCAACGTCAAAAACTACAAGTTTTTTCGGTGCTGCTGAAGTATCTTCGGTCATTAGTCTTTCTTCCTTGTGTCAGCGGTGAGATGTCTGATGTCTTCTGTGGCTGGCAAAGCTTTAATGTTTGGATGAGCTATGAAGTTTGGGCGGCGGGCCTTAGGTGGGGGGCTAGGGGTCCTCTGAGAGGCTTTGCCTTGACCGTAAATCCTCTACATGACGGACTGACATCTGAGACTGAGGCGTCAAAGAGCGTTGGACTCCCCCTGTCCTTCCAATGAATATCCGTCCTTTGGGGCTGGCGGTCATGGAAGTGTCTCCGTAGGGAGGCAGTTTCCCCGTTTGCTAGGTGAATCCGGCCAGGCCCGGGAGGGAGCAACCTAAGTCTAGACGTTCAGCGCTCAAGGGGGCGCGGATACGAGACTAGGGCAGGCTGGGAGTGTTACGAAAACTGGGCGCCAAATCTCGGCGACTCGCCGCCTATCTACACTCCCCTTGACGGTTATCTAGACCTAGGCTTCGCAGCATCTTACATGGTTGACAGATTTCGTGAATCGTTGGTTCACCGCAAGTGGTGCAGTTCCTCAATCTTTCTATCTTCATCACGTTTTGAATTGGGAACCGAAGCTTCTCTACTGAGCGATAGACCGTGTATTTGAGACCAGCGTGTTTCTCTTCCATCCTGTTTAGCATGAANCGGAGGTCATTTCTTAGCGCGGCAGTGGAATAAGGGCATGGGATGTTCTGGAATTCAATTCCTCTCAAATAAGCATAGAAGGNTGTCTCTCTTTCTAGAACTTCGCAAAAGGGCTTAATGCGGCACACGAANCTAGANTGCGCCTGGATCGAGACCGGCCTGACTCTTGCTAAACGCAGGGGGTCTCCNTGCAGAACGTTCAAGAGAATCGTTTGAGTTTCGTCGTCGAGGTTATGAGCNGTTGCCAGCTTTGTCGCCCCGAGGCTTCGAACCGCAGAGTTGAGGGCGCGACGTCGAAGGACGCCACAATATGCGCATGGTGTTAAGCCTTTACCCCTCTTTTCTCGTTCGCTCAGTATTCCAACTATCTCGTCTAATGTGTATCCAAATGATTGCTTGAACGAAGCAACGATCTGCTCAACCCCGAGTCTTCTGCAGCCCTTTTCGGCAATTTTCAATGCCTCATCCCTATACCCACGGATGCCCTCATCAACAGTAACGGCTGCTAGCTTGGCCTTGGGAAATGATTTTTCAAGCTTGGCGAGGATGTAGAGAAGCGCCATACTGTCCTTGCCACCGGAAACCCCGATGGCTACTCTATCATCATACCGGAGCATGTCATACCGGGCAATAGTTGCCTTGACTTTGTTCTCTATTGAAAGGCAAAAGCATCTGCTGCACAGACTTTCGCCCGAATATCGGCGTGTGTATATTGCGTCTCTGCTCCTACATATTGTACATGTTGAGGGCATTTTGCTTGCACGGTTATTGGTCTGAGGTTACTACTACAAAGCCAACGCTTTAGTATAGCTTTCTGTGGAAAGATAACGATGTCATGACCAAGAAGCCGGCTAGACGCGTCGAGCAGTTAGAGGTATACTACAATGAGCCGCGCTGGCAACAATTGAAGACGCTGCGTTCCCAGGCTATTCAGATAATGGAGGTTCTTGAGAAAGCAAACCTGCCTGCGACAGTTCATGGGAGTGTAGCCAGGGGAGACGTAACAGCCAACAGCGACATAGANATATTTGTTTGGAGNCCNCCGTCTTCCTTCGCGATTGAGGCCGCCCTCGAAAGAGCGGGTGTTAGTTTGAACAGACGGNTCATAGTNCAAGCGACTCCATACTACGCGGTCAAGGGATACATCGAAATCGATGAAAGACANGCTGTCTCTTTTCCCCTTGTGAGAATGCACCATGTAGAAAGAGGGTTTTATCAGTTCACTGGTGAGGTCAGTCTTGAAGCGCTGAAGGGACATAAAAGAATGCTCGGCGTTGACAAGAGGCTCATGCTGATTGAACCCACAGATAAAGGGCATATTGAAAGCAGCATAGTCACTCGAGAAGAAGAAGCAGCAAGTCTGTTAGGCATATCCGTTGAAACCGTGCTGGATCGTGTGCATGCGCTTCTAAGAAGGGACAAAATTGGCAGAACGGGTGTATTCATAAAGAAAGAACTGTCGCAGGATGAAACCTTCGAGATGGCTCTCAAGAGGCTTGGTGAAACCAGACCTGAAGTGAGGCGCCGCTTGAAGTTTTGATGCGCCTATCAGCTAATGGGAAAGCGCAATAATGCTGCCACTCCACCTAACGCCAGCAGTTTCTGCCCGGCTTCGTGTTCAGCGCTTATTACGCTAACGTTTCCGCCTTTCCCTTCAACGTCTGTCATCAGTTTTTCCAGAACTAGCCGCCTTTCATCTGAAGAATCTCTTATGGTGAAATCAGCAACCAAGAAGGTTTCAACGGCTCCCAGCATGTTTGCTTTCTCAACTTGTTCAAGTCCATATGTCACATTGCCTGTGCCCTTACCAAGTCTTGCAAGAACTTCCTCTACTGACTTTGTTTCTTCTGCAATTCGCAAATGCTTCAATGCTTTGTTTAGGACGCCTGAGCGTAGAGCTTCTTCAATGCCAGCGAGTCCGCTGCTGTTCACGCTCTTGAAGTCCAATATTGATTGAGAAAGGTCAGGCGCCTCGCTTCGAATATAGTTGAGGAATTGGTTCTTAGTCAATCCAACTCCGATTATCACTACTGCGTAGTGATTTCTGCGCCAGACTTCTCTGACTGCGTCCAGTGTTCTCCCAAAGTACTTCTTCAGAGCATTTGTCCTCTTTTCCGCTTCCAACTTGCCTGGAAGCTTGGCAAAACTTGCGGCTTGTACATCCACACCATATTGCCTTATCAACGCTATGCAATATTCCTCGCTGTCAATGGAAACAACAATGATGGGACGGACTTCAGAAGCTGCAGCCCTCTTGAGGCGGTCGATCTGATGCTTTGACCATTTTTCCTTCACAATCGTTATTGGTTTGCTGACCATGACATTTAGAGTGTGATGGGATCCTCGTCCGGCGACGTTCTCAGGTGCTTCGTGAATCTTGCCGTGAACTCTGAGTCTGTTTAGACTTCGATCCCATACAACGTCTTCTACTTTTATGGAAAGAAAAACTGAAACACGTTTGCCCTTCTGTGGCCTTGAATAATCAATGTTCATCTTTAATTCCCGAGTCGTCCTCCCATAGATCAAGTCACCTTTGTAGATAATATTGTACAAGTGCCACAGGTCATCCAGCGTCCTAGGCACTACCTTCACAAAACCCTTCTTGAAATTCCTCTCCAATATTCTCAAAAACATACAATCCTGCGTTTAACCCAATACGAAACCTGGGGCTATTAAGAATTTATATGGATTCATGGCCAATAGGCGTCTTGATCGAAGCCTCTTGGCTCACCTCTTATCAGGTTGGGAGTCTGGCTTAAATAGGCGATACCGTTGGAGTCGGGGCCAACCAGTTTTGGCGTATTTGATCTTTTCTGGGTGTTTCTTCAGCCACCGCATCATGTGGAAGAAGCTTTTTCCTCTCTTTTCTTCCCTTTGTTCGATAGGTTCGTAGCCCAAGTTTCTAATTTCGTCCAAGTATGCAGTTTCTGTGAGGGTTTGTGGTTCTCCGGTCACTTTGACTCTACGGATTTTGGCGCTGCCGTACTTCTTCTCCAAATCTTTGGCTGCATTATCAAAGATGAAGCCTCTGCAGATCAGCAAAGGTTCTTCCAATTTGAGTTCAAGTCTTTCCAGCAACTGGAATACAGTTCTTGATGTTTGCTTTAAATACTCTTTGCGACGAAAGCTCGGTGACTGGAAATACCGGGCCTCTACAATTCCATACCTGAATTCCCGGGTTTCGCTTCGGTAAGCTCCAACAACAACTCCAAAAAGAAGATCCCCACTACCAGCATCATCGATTATTATTGTCGTGCAACTCACCCTTTGCTAGAGTTATCCTTTCATTTGAGGGTATCTGCCTGCAGTCTTTCGCAAAATCATAGAGAGTAGGCCACCTATAATCGAAAACAGTAGTTCCAACTATTGGCATTAGATTGATGTGTCCTAAGCAATGGATGCAGACCTACACGGTTGGATTGTGCCCAGCCAAACATGCATTGGCGGTCAGCTTTGAATGTCACCGAAGGTGATGAGATGTACGTTCAAGGGGGGCTTCACGACGTCCGAAACGCGCGCGGCCACCAGAAATTTGACCTGCTTCTCAGTGGCGACATCTACCAGACGCTGGGTTATGACGCCGTCAAAAACAACAGTGTCTATGGCACTTGCCTGTTGCAGCTTCTCAGCAAGCTCGCTCACGGGTAAACGCTCCACCTTTTCCATCTCTGCGTTGAACAAAACCGCCTCCAATGTGCCCTCTAATTCCTTGGCGGCCGCCACTATTTGTTTTGGAACTAGTACTTTGCGCTTCTCTCTCTTCTTCTTCATCTGATCCATTGGAACACGGTGGTCAAGTGCTGCTAGAACTTCTTTGCATCCTAGCTCCTCGACCTCCATGCCAGGGGGGGCTCTTGTAACATACTTCGTGTTCGTTACTTGCATAAGCTCTTTGAGTATCAAGTCACCTCCTCGGTCACCGTCTAGAAACGCCGTTGTCTCCTTTTCCTTACTAAGCTTGATTATTGTCTCAGGTATTTTCGCTCCTTCAAGGGCTATGACGTTTAGTATACCGCACCTCAAAAGATTCAGAACGTCAGCTCTACCTTCCACTACGACTATTTCTTTTGCGGCGCTAATGTCTGGACCTGCAGTGAGCTTGTCTTTGCCGTATTTCTCGACCTTTGCCGTTCTCAACGTTTCTGAAACTTCGCGGAAAATCTCATCGGTACTTGGAATGGATTCGATGTTCCATTGATGGAGAATCTCCTTCGCACGGCTTATAATGAGCTTACGCCTTGCATCCCGTATGTCTTCGACCTTTTCCAGTGTGACTTTAGAGTCGCACGGCCCTACGCGGTTTATGCTTTCCAGACTCGCTGCCAGTATGGCTGTGGAAACACGATCTAGGCTTGTTGGTATTGTGATCGTTCCAGTCGTTTTGTCCTGTTTTGATTGCAGATTAATCTCGATTCTTCCAATTCGGCCGGATTTCTGGAGTTCACGTAGGTCAAGCTCGGGTCCAAATAGTCCTTCAGTCTGTCCAAAGACTGCTCCAATGACGTCCGGTCTTTCTACGACGCCCTCAATTTCAAATTTTGCGCGGATTACATACTTCGCCGTAACTGTTTGTGATGGTCCCATTAATGTCACCTCCACGTGATAGGGTTTAAGGATTAACATCACTGAATGTGAAACGTAACGGAATATTCGATTAGATTTTCCTCTCTATTATAGTTTGCGAATTGCCACTCTTCTTCCTGATGGTGTGCAAAAAGGGCAGCAATCCTTCTATGTCTTTGACTTCGTGACTAACGAGGTTACGGAGTTCCTTCCAAAAGAACGTGTTTGGCTTCGTCTTGGTCTGTTCAAGGTATTGCGTTAGACGTTTGGTCCATTCTGTGCCACGCCTGTCGAAATCCATTAGTATTATTACCTCTTCTACATCTAGCTTTTCTATTTCTGTCGCCAATGCAAGGAAGGACTTTCTTGTTTTTGCGGCAATAATGTTCCCGCAAAATGCGAGTTTCCGAAGAACGCTAATGTCGTTCGGCCCCTCCACTACTATGGGTATCCCTTTAACAGATTGGAGGGCTAGCCTTTCTAACAATTCCGAGATCTTTTCTTCCTTTTCCTTTAGGTTGGTTGACAAAGTTTTTACCTTGTGATGTCGATTTCGTTCATCCTGTCCAGCTTTCGTGGGTGTTTTTTGAAGTGGTCCCGAACTGGGGCAAGAATGTGTATTAATGCCTCTGCAACCGCGTTTTTCAGGTCCAAAGGATGAATCTTTCCTTCCGTATAGGCTCCTTCAAGTTCGGCGTAGTTGACATATGTCTCAGGGCCTCCATATTTCCGGGGACGTCTGATTGTCAGCTCGTTGGTGTTCGTGAACACCGTGAGGTGTGCTGTTTCTAGTACGGGATTGTTGGTTGCTTCTTTGGGCGGGCAGTACGCATTTCTGAGCTTTGTTTTAATGTCTTCAGGTGAGTCATGTACAAAAATACAAGTATCTGGCATGCTCTTGGACATTTTTGAGGCGATTCGCAAATTCAGAGCTGCGTCTTCATCGAGCTGTCTATCGCTTTTGGCAGGTCCTTTTAGTCCCATAAGCAGGGGAGTGTGTATGCATGACGGCTTAGGCCAATGCAGCTTCTCGGCCACATCACGGGCCAACATGTGGGCCTTGCGCTGCTCCAGGCCTGCACAGGCAACGTCAAGCTCCATGTGAAATATGTCTGCAGCCTGCATGCACGGGTAGAACAACCACCCTGCTTCCATGTCGGAGAGGTTCATTTCTCTGCCCATTATGGGAAGCGCTCGCCAAATCCGCTGGACAGATGCGTTCTTACTTATCTTGACAACTTTCTCCCAGTAGGTGATGTCTTTGGCAAGGTCAGCTGCCCACAAATATTCAATATTCTTAATCCCTAGGGCGGTGAAGCATTCTTTGAAGTACTCACCGCACAGACGTATGTTCTCCATTGTTCCCCCAAGTTTGTTGTTGATCCATGAATGCCAATCCGCGAGAAATATGATGAAGTGAAACCCAGCTTCAACAACGTCCCTTATTTTCGAGCCGCAGACTAGGCCCAGACCGATGTGCATGAGACCGCTTGATTCGAACCCCCAGTAGGCGCGAGGGTTTGTTTTTGTTTGGAGCAACAGCCGTAGTTCGTCTCGAGTTATTATTTCCAAGGTATTTCTCGTGACTAGGTCAAGCCTTCTTTCGGTGTCCAACGTTGGAGCCCTCTGAATGCGGTTGTAACATTCGATGAGTTAGGACTTAAGAGTTATCTTTGTCGCGGGTGATTGTGTCCCACGTTACCTAACACTAAACTTCATCGATGGAGCTAACGCTCTTCTCAGCCAAGCTCTCTCTGACGTGGGATTCTGACACCCGCGCCACCGTGTCTCGCGTTTGGGTAAGCTCTTCGTCACCAGCAAGCCGTTTAGCAAGCTTCTGTAAAGTCCGTCTGCACGAGCTCTCGAGTGAGAGTTCCGGTGGATTAGTTGCTCATGTCATCGCTGGTTTAAATAAATGCTAGTGTTGGAAAAAAGGTTTTCCTAGCGTATTAGAGTTTCTAAGTCAATTTCAAATGCCGCAACTGGGTTCTCCAGCTCGAAGTTGTTCAGAACTTCTGGGTGTATTTCGCCAACGATTCCCACATTCTTTCTTTCTGCGCTGATTGTTGCAGCTCGTCCAGGGATGAAAGTTGGATGCTCTGTCGGTTCAAACCTGCAGCTCTTCAACCTCATGTTTGCTGCAAATGCCTCAACTCCCGATTTGATTTTCGTGAAATTCGCGGTTGGGTGGGAAGACACTGCAGCTATGTGCATTCGTCTTTCGCATCGTGTCTCCAGTTTTGGATTGTGCCATATTACATCTGAGATTTCAAAGAACCTTTGTGGAAAGCTTTCATGCTTGTTTTCTGCAAGATTTTTCATCAAGCCCGGCAATAGGTCATGCCGCATTATCGTGAATTCCGTTGAGATGGGATTTGCCAGCTTGACGGTTACTTCAGCCTTTCTGCACATTTTTTCATAGTGTAGGATTTCGTTGGTGATTGTGAAATTGACCACTTCAGTGAAGCTCAATCCTGTCATGATAAGCCTCCCTGTGTTTGCGATTTTATATGCAGGGTGCTGCTTGCCGATGGTGGCTGATGAGGGAAGGTGAGGTTTAAGTTTGTAGTAGCCGTAGCCGATGGCTACCTCCTCAATCAAGTCCACTTCGTGGAGGATGTCTGTCCGATAAGCAGGGATAGCTACTTCGAAGATCCCTTTTCGGAGCCTTTTTGTTCCCAGTCGACACTTCTCTAAGCATTCAGCGATTTTTGTGTCGGAGAGCTTGAGCCCCAGCAGCTTGTTAGCAGCAAGGGTTCGAAGTTTCATTTTCTGGGGACTTAAGTCGGGTGAAAGCACAGTGCGGTCAGGATATTCCACCCTGACTTTTTCGATTGAGCCTCCCATATCGGCCAGGGCTGTAGAAAGCACGTTCAGGCATTTTTCGACAGCTATGTATTCTGTGCCTGTAACGTCGAGGAACAAGTTCTTGGTATCGGGGGCAATCCTTGTAAGCTCGCCATTTATGATCGGAGGCATAGAAAGAATCTCATTGTCTCGGTCGACTAGTAATGGATATCGTGGCGACTGCTCGACAAGATGCCGGTATGCCATTCCTTTTTCGTGCTTTCTCAGAACGTCATTCGGGCTCATCTCTTTGGTCATATCCAATGGTACAAACCGAATGCTGTGCGGCTCCACTGCTTTGAAGGTAAACGGCGGTCTGACCACATCCAAATTATGCACGCCGATTGAAGCCTTTTCCCGGTTTCTCCCTATCCCCCAATGTAAATCCTCCTGCATCTCCATCAAATCAACAACGGCATCCTCATCCAGACTTATGCCGCGCACAATCGCTGCGAGCATAAATGGCCTGACTCTGGAAACTGATTCGTTGATATTGAGCACTACCCGACTGTCCTTCAGGTCGTATTCTGGCAATCCGGTTTCATATCCTCTTAAGCCTCTGAAGGCTCTGGCTATTCCAGCATAGCTGGAGAAGTCGATGCGGTTGGGATTGAACTCTACCTTGACGGAGTCCTCCCAAGTTTCCTCCATGTCGAACCCCAGCCACGGCAGCCATTTGATCATTTCAGTGAGAGTGAGCTCCACTCCAACAAACCTAGAGAATCTTTCCCTAGTCAACGTGATTACTGGCACAAGGGGGTCCTCCTGATCCATTCAAGGCGGTTGTTGTACAGTAAGCGAATATCTGTAAGTCCAAGCTCTATCATGGCTATGCGTTCGAGACCTCCTCCCCAGGCTAAAACAGGATGCTTTATCCTCATGGGGGCTAAGACTTCAGGTCTAAACATGCCCATGCCGCAAAGCTCAATCCAGCGCTTGAGCTTTGGAATGTAAACTGTTGCTTGGGCTGAGGGTTCGGTGTACGGGAAATAGGACGGCCAGAATTGCACGTTCTTTAGCCCGAAGCGGCTGTAAAATGTCTTCAACGTTCCCATCAAATCCCGCAGTGTTACACCTTTATCCACTACAATGCCCTCTATTTGATGGAATTCTGCTGTGTTTCTGTACGTTAGCTGTTCATTTCGGTAAACTCTGTCGACTGAGAAAACTTTGATCGGCGTTTCCTTTTTACTCAGAAGGTATTTCACCGTCTCGGCTGTTGTGTGTGTTCTAAGTACCAGTCGTCTAGCCTCTTGTGGTCTCCATATATACCCCCATCCCTTAGAAGCTGTTTTCCATCCATCTTCATGTGTTCTTGCGACAGCTTCTACTACTCTCCTTTCTGGCAGTTTACCGACCTTAGGGCTAGAAAGATAGAAGGTGTCCTGCATCTCTCTAGCTGGGTGGTCTTGAGGCGTAAACAAGGCGTCGAAGTTCCAGAAGGCTGTCTCAATTAGCGGTCCACGGATTTCGGTGAATCCCATTTCCAGAAATATCTCTCTTGCCCGTCCGATGATTTGCTGCAACGGGTGCGGCTTTCCCGGATATTGTGGTGGTCCTGGCGCTGTTACATCGAACTTTCTCAACTTCGCTCCTTTCCACTTTCTGGTCACAATTAGCTCGGGCGTTAGTTGGCTGACTTCTGCAACGACCTCGATTCCTTTTTTAGCGAACCTTCGACCCTTAGGGGTTAGTTCCAAAGTTCTCAAAGTGTTCTCTTTAACTTCGATGAGTTTTCGCCTTCGCAAAACAGCTACTGCCTCTATCTTACCTTTACTTAATTGCTGAGTGATAACTGCGCCCTTTTCCGCCAGAAGGTTTAGGATTTCTTCATCATCTCCACGTTGAGGCTCTTTCTGGGTTCTTTTCAGAGTTTTCTGTTTCTCTTGAATGGTCGCCCAGCCTTTTCGGCGCAGCCAGCCTAGAGCTATAGGTATGGTTTTGGGTTTCAGCTTCGCCTTTTTGACAGCCTCGCCAATCTTTGCTTCACCTCCTAGCTCTTCTAGGGCCTCGACAAGACGACGCTCTGGTAAGCCTTCCTTGGCGTAGGTCTCTCCTTCTTCGTTTAGTGCTGCAATCGTGTTTCTTTGCTCGCTCAGTTTGACGAGGTTTTCTCTTGAAAGTTTCAACTGGGCTCGCATGATGGCGGCGTGGGCGAGACCGCTGATTTTCAAGATTTCATTTATGCTCGCCTTGCCACCAAGCTTGCCTAGTGTTGAGAGTGTTCTTTGCTCGTTTTCTCGAAGTTCAATCATAGCTAAGCCTCTGGATGTCGTTGAGGTTTCTACTGTAGTGTAGTGGTTTTTGGATAAAAACTCTCCACGCGATATACTTGTCTCCGGGGGGTGTCAAGCTGAATGCGCGCAAAAATTCAACGTTTATGTAAATTGGCGTGACATCCCTTCGCACCATCAAAGCACTATGCTGTGGGTTTATTTATGTTTTATTGTGTGATTGTAGTTCCAACGTTCCTGCCTTCGATTGCGTGCAATACGTTTTCAGGGTTGAAGCCGTTTACGATAATTGTCTTGATGCTTCTGTTCCGCAGGATCTCGACTGCGACTGGGTCGAGGATTTGGTGCAATCCTGCTTCGTGGCTCCTTTGTTCGAAGAGCTCTGCCAGTCCGGAAAAAGTCACATTATCCAACCTCTTTGCTTCTTTGTATTTTGCAGGATCCTTATCGTAGACACCATCCTGATCCGTCGCTTTTACGAGTAGTTTCGCCTTTATTTCCAGGGCCGTACGAGCGGCAACAGCATCAGTCGTCATACCTGGTTCTAGGCCCCCCATCACCACTACGCCGCCTTCTCGCAAAGCTCTCGCAGCGTTGCTTATTGAGGTGCTTATCTCCACTCCATCTTTGCCAAGTTTTAGTATGAAAAGTAGAGCATAGAGCCGCGAGACATGTATGGCTAGCCAGTCTTGCTGTTGTTGACTGAGGCCAATCTCTTTACCCATCATGATGAACTCTCTTGCCAAAGCTCCTCCGCCTACAACTGCGATTACTTCATGGCCCAATTCCTCAAGTCGTTTGAGAAGCTTCGCATATCGGTCTATTAGTTTGGGGTTGGCCGGTGAGGCTATGACGGAGCCTCCGATTCGTAGGACTATCCGCATGTTTTGCGATGCTCCCTTGTGGCCAGTTTAGGAGCGTTTTGCGTAATAAAGCTAATTAGGNTGAGCAAATCACCCTCTTGCTTGCATACATGAACCGTAGCGTTTATGCGACGGCTTCTGAGAAGACCATGTTTGGGACAAGCTCGCGTTACTTTCTATGAGTTGTTCAACCAACGTCATGGAAATTGGCTGAACAAATTATAAATAGAGATGAAACTCAATAAGGAAGCTCCCATCCGCGGAGTGATATCAATTGGGCAAGCTAGACAAAGCTGTGCTAGAACTGCTGCAACACTCACGCGAGCCCCTTACATTGGCCGAGATTGCTCAAGAACTGAAAAAGCCTGAAAAGGCAGTATACAAGGCTCTTAAAAGGCTCTTCGAAAAAGGTGAAATAGACACTCGAGGCCGAAAGTATACAATCACAAAAGAATAATTTCCTGCATGCATGCAACGGTCTTTTGCATGAACATGCGCGACCAAGCCTGCATCTCTAGTGTACTGCAAGCACGCCTACAACGATAATTGTTATTTAGCCTCTTGTTTATGTGCATAAGAGACTAGTTTCAATTGGAGCTTACATGTTGAAGCCTTTGCCTAGGAAAATCGATTTTCTGGCCACTGAAGGAAAGTGGCAACGCAAGTGGGAAGAGTGGGGCATCTACCACTTTGACTGGGAAGATCGCTCCAGACCAACCTTCAGCGTCGACACGCCTCCGCCTTATCCAAGTGGCGAATTCCACATGGGCAACGTCCTCAACTGGACGTATTTCGACATCGTCGCACGGTACAAGCGCATGTGGGGCTTCAACGTTCACTTCCCACAAGGCTGGGACTGCCATGGACTGCAGATTGAGAGAAGAACCGAGAAAGAGTACGGAGTTACGAAGTCTGAGACTCCCACCGCTGAATTCATCGGTCTCTGCAAAGAATTCGTGGATAAGTATATAGATGTAATGAAAACGGCCGTTAGGCAACTAGGCTGCAGCAACGATTGGACGACAGAATACAAAACCATGGATCCAGACTACTGGCGTCGCACGCAGCTGAGCTTCATACTGCTCTACAAGAAGGGCTTCATTTACCAAGGCACACATCCGGTGAACTGGTGCCCAAGCTGTGAGACTGCGATAGCAGACGCCGAGGTAAACTATGAGCCTCACCAAGGATTGCTCCATTGGATAAAATTCCAGCTGAAAGAAGGCGGTTACCTTGTCATTGCGACCACGCGCCCAGAACTAATCCCTGCTTGCGTGATGGTCGCGGTCAACCCAGAAGACGAGCGCTACAAGCGATACGCAGGTTCGAAAGTCCTGGTGCCGACCACTAAAAGAACGGTCGAAATCGCTACGGATAGCATGGTTGACCCGGAATTCGGTACAGGAGTAGTTATGATATGCACCTATGGCGACAAGGCCGATGTAAAAACCGTGGCAAAACATAAGCTACAAACGATTACAATCCTCACTAAGGATGGAAAGATGAACAAAAGGGCAGGCAAATATGAAGGCTTACCTGTTGAAGAAGCCAGAAGGGCTGTAGCCGAGGACCTGAAAGAACAGGGACTGCTTGTTAAGACTGAAAGCATCCAGCAAGAGATAGGCATCTGCGACCGATGCGAAACTCCTATTGAAATCCTGGAAACAAAACAATGGTTCATGAAAACTCGCCAGCTAACGAGTCAGTTGGAAAAGACCGCCGACATGTTGAATTGGTATCCCGACTACATGAAAACCAGGCTAGTTGACTGGGCGAAATCGCTTGATTGGGACTGGGTGATTAGCCGTCAGAGGGTCTTCGGCACCCCGATTCCCATATGGTACTGCGCGAAATGCGGATTTGCAGTTCTGGCAGAGACTGACTGGCCGCCGATAGACCCGAAGCAAGAAAGCCCAAGAATACGAGGATGCCCTAAGTGCGGCCACAACGAGTTCGTCCCTGAAAGAGACGTCTTCGATACTTGGATGGATTCCTCAATATCCTGCGTGGTCCACGCGGGATGGCCAGACCAACCTATGGAGGAAGTGCGAAGACTCTTTCCAGCAGACCTCCATCCCTGTGGCACGGACATAATACGCACATGGGCTTACTACCTGATGGTGCGCCACTTAGCCCTGTTCAACCAGACTCCCTACAAGTCTTGTCTGATCAACGGTATGGTCCTTGGCAATGATGGACGTAAGATGAGCAAGAGCCTTGGCAATTATATAGCTAGCCCGGAAGTCTTTAGAAAGCATGGAGCAGACACAAGTAGACAATGGGCGGCGGGGGGCGGCACTACAGGTTCGGACATACCATTTCGATGGCCAGACGTAGAGTACGCATGGCGTTTCCTCATAAAAATGTGGAACGCCTCTCGCTTTGTCAGCCTTCTGCTCGAGGACTTCAAGCTGGGAAAGACTCCCACCCTAACACTCTTGGACAGGTGGCTGATGGCCCGAATGGACCGAGCGACGGTTAGAATCACTGAGGCGCTAGAGAAGTGCCAGTTCAACATAGCCGTTGAAGAAATCAGGAGCTTCGCTTGGCGTGATTTATGCGACAACTACATTGAAGCGGCAAAACATAGACTCTACAAAAGTGAAATCTACGGTGAAGAAAAACGCGAAGCTGCACAGTACACTCTCTACAAGGCTCTTTACAGATTCCTTCAACTATTCGCTCCTATTGCTCCCCACGTCACAGAAGAAATCTACCAAACTATGTTTGCGGAAGACCTGGGGCACAGAAGCATTCACGTGACACATTGGCCCAAGGTGGAAAAGCAGGAGATTGACGAAGCGGCTATCAAGAAGGGCGACTTGGTGACTTCAGTTATCGGTGAGATTAGACGAGAAAAGGCGAGAAAAAGAAGACCGTTGAACGCTCCAATCAGAGAGTTGACTATCTATGCAGGCTCCAAGGAAGCCGCTGAAACCTTGTCCGAATCTTGTGAAGACATAATGGGCACGTGCAAGATCGAAAAGGTCAATGTGCGGATGCAAAAGGGCGAAGGTATACAAGTTCAGGGCTACAGGAACGTGTGTTTCATCGGCGTATGATCTGAAGAGCTGGATATCATTCCAAAAGAATATCTGAAGAGAAGAGCTTCTACGGTTCCACTTATGATTTCCGATTATCTACAACAACAACGAGTTTCTTGTCGTTTTGAATTGGCTTTTCTCTTCATCTTTTGAAGCGCGGGGGCTTTCCTCACAAGGTTTCTCACTTACAGTGCATGCAAGCAACTAGAGCTTAAAACGCAGAATAGCTGCGATCCCGCCAAACGAATTCTTCAGCATCTGTCCTTCTTCAGTGTCTGAAGATATGATTTCTACATCTGCGTTTGCCTCTGTGGCTGCCTCCCCAAGCTCCTCAACGACGTCTTCCACGTCGTCGGCGTTGAGGGATGGCGATTTGCATTCTGGACATGGTTGACCAGGAAGGCTTTGTTGAAATCTCTCTACTTCCTTATTCTTCATCGTTTCCTTTTCTATACGACCACACGAACTACATTTCACAGTCACTCGAACTATATCAAGTGCCTCTGACAGGAGTAGTATTCTAACTGCTCCCATTTTGAGGGCACGTCTAATCTCCTCTTCGCCATAAGTGCCCAATCCCGTGTCATGTCCTATCTGATAGAGGAAATCTTGCACTAGCTTCGCTTCCTCTATGTACCGAACTTTTCGCATAATCTCAGGCGCCTTGTCAACAACCTCTTTCACTCCCTGATTGCCCACGTAAGCTGTGTCGATTGTGGTGATCACTCTATCTCTTAGTTGATAGTGGAGGTAATCACCTTTCTGAAAGTCGTATTTCGTAGGCCCAGGGCCCGCGATTATTATGCCTTTCATATTCTCTACTCCTAGAAAGATGTCTGTAGCGTGTTGACCTACGCGGTTGAAATACTCCAATACTTTGGCATCCCTTTGACGCTCAAATCGCCTAGCCGACTGGCCTCCGGCGCGCATCTTACCTGGAATACCCGAAGTGATCTCCTTAGTGATATCTAAGCGTCTGCCGTGTAAGATCGCAAAGGTAGCTTCGCTTGCATCCATTAACAAGATTCCATAGTTTTCCTTCTCCTTCAACATGTCCTGCAGATGTTCAGTGTGAAATCTTGAGTCGCATCGATATAGGTTTATAGTTATGGGTTCAGGCGGAGTCAGCACGTAGGTTTCATTCCTCTCGCTGCCAGGTCCGTTTTGAGGGATTGAGCCGCTGAAAATCACCAGTCCCTTTCTTGGAACGGCCTTGAACAGCTTTAACCGCTGCTGAGTCTTTGTGATGGCATCTTGCACGTTGCTTCTCGTAGTGTCAGACTTTATGTTTGCAGCAGTGCCATATTCTTGTCTAAGCGTGTTGAGAACTTCGCTGATCTGCTTTCCAGGCGGAACATATAAGCTTACAAGCTCCGTTCCACGCCCCTCTTTTCGAGCCAGCATATCCAATGCCTTTTTGAGGCGAAATCGCTCCAACGAGGTTCTCTTAGCGCCAGATTTGCTCAACCTATGGTTCCACACGTGGTAAAGGCTACATCACACGTGTTATAGATAAAAGTTGCCTTCAACAAGCTGCAAAACCTTGGGACCGGAGACACGGTTCAATGCGATTCGTCTTAGACGCTCTTCTCGCTTCGACGTTACCATTATAAGTACCCGAACTGTTTTTTAGGAATCCGCCTGTAGACGCATCATGGAGGCTCGACGAAATATTCCCGATTTCGATGCTCGATGTTGTGCTTCTACCGCTTCTTGCAGTCATTATTGGCGCTATTGCAGCAATGCTTGGTATCGGAGGGGGAGTGTTCATCGTTCCTGCCCTGCAGCTCTTGCCTCTGAGCATTGATGGTAGCTTTTCTCCGCAATTGGCTACGGGAACCAGCCTTGCAGTGATTGTTTTCAAAGCGTTGTCATCCTCAAGCAGCTATTCAAGACAAAAGAGAATTGATTACAAGATAGGACTGCTGTTGGCTGTGGCGACAATACCAGGCGCCTTCCTTGGAGCTTATTTGACATCTGTAATTGCCGAAGAACTGTTGATCCTAATTTTCGCCTTGTTCCTACTTTACGTTGCCTCCCGAATGGTCTTTCCGTACAATCTATTTACTTGGAGATTCTCGAAATTAAGTAAGAACGGTTGGAGTCGCCGACTCGTAGACTCCGATGGAAAGGTTTTCGAATATACCGCGGATATAAAACTCGGGTTGCCTCTCGGGTTTTTGGCGGGTGTTTCATCTGGTTTGTTGGGCATAGGTGGGGGGTCCCTGATGGTTCCGATTCTACACTTTGCTCTTTCTTTTCCTATGCACTTGGCTGTAGCTACTTCGGTGTTCACCATGATTTTTACTTCAATTTCCGGAGTGGCAACTCACATTTACCTTGGGAATGTAGTGTACACATATGCCCTTCTTCTCAGCATTGGCGTTATTTTCGGGGCGCAGATAGGCGCCTACGCTGCCAAACAAGTTTCAGGAAAAACTTTGCGAAGATTTTTTGGAGTAGTATTGGTGCTCATTAGTCTTAGGATGATCCTCAAGTTCCTAGGCTACGCATAGAAATCCCAAAAGCTTCTTTAGCAATTGCGACTGCAAATTGTCCTCAAGCGAAGGTGTGTGAAGTGATTCCTAGGCTTTCGTCTAGTTTGAGAGCGTACTGCGACGGTGCTTCAAGGGGGAATCCTGGACCAGCAGCTATGGCCTTCAAAATATTGGACGAAAACGGAGCTGTAGTGAAGAAGTCTTCCAAGTTCTTAGGAAAGAGAACGAACAACGAGGCTGAGTATGAAGCACTCGTGGCCGCCCTCGAGTCAGCAAGTAGATTGACGAGTGGGCGAGTGGATTGTCTTTTGGATAGCGAATTGGTGGTTAGGCAACTTAAAGGAGAATATCGGATCAGAAGCCCTCGGTTGAAAGGCCTCTGGCTGAAGGTTCGTGAGACCCAGCAGTGCTTTCAGAATGTGTCCTTCACTCATGTTCCGAGAACTGACAAGAACATTGAAGAAGTAGATGAGCTGGCGAACAGCGTGTTGAACAGAGTAGTTGGTTAGGGGATTTGAGGCTAGAGCTTTTCAGAGCATGTTCCCACAGAAGTCAAAACGGAGATGTTGAGAACTCGGATCTATCTGAAATATTACAAANNCTCTTTTTTTTCGTAGCTTTGATAATTTCTCTCTTCATCATCGCGACTTATGCACTCTCGATGGGTTTGGGCATAGTGGTCATGTTCTCCACGGTGGAGGGATTAGGCTTCAGTCAAAGCTCGATAGCTATTAATCCTCTTCTTCTCGCAGATCTTCAAGTCAGCGTTAACGCTGGATTGTATTTCATGTTTCTCTGGTGGATCTTTGCTATCTGTTTTGCGGCAGCTTGGAGATACAAGGAGAGTCTTTCAAGCAAACTCCGGGAGCTTCGTTCCGGACATCTTGCCCAACGTGCCTTCCGCAACAATCTGCTGGCTATGCCTATAATAACAACAATGCTGTTGGTGGCAGTGTATGTGCTTCATTTCCTGCAGAGCCAAGGAGGGATTCCCACAGGAGATCCTCAAGTCAACGATCCATTCACGGACTTCCTCCAGTTCTCACGGGCTCCATTCGTTGAAGAGCTGCTGTTTCGGATTTTTCCAATAGGAAGCTTCCTAGCAGCCTACATTTTTGCAGTGATGAAAAGCACNAATACAGAGCTTTCTCGAGGCCAAAGGTTGAAGGCTTGCTTCTTGTCGATCTTGCAGCCTGAGAGGGCCAAGCAGTACGCTGGCCTAAAGACAATCAGTGAGGGTGGCTTGTTTGGAGGTGGCATGAGTTGGGCTGAGTGGATTATGGTTGTGTTTACGGCTTCTCTTTTTGGAATTGCCCATTATCTAGGTGGTTGGGGCCCTGGAAAGATTTCGCAGGCTGGCCTGAGTGGTTTGGTCTTCGCTCTCGCCTATCTGTATTATGGAGCTCAAGCACCATTCCTGCTTCACTGGTACTCCAACTATTACTTCACCGTTTTCAACTTGTCGGCAAGCTATTTGTCAGGAATAGATTTCGGGAGTGTGGTTTTTTCTGCGAATTTGTTTCTCGGAGCATTTATGTGGATTGGCTTCACTTTCTTGGTTTTACTAATAATTCTAAGCCGGCTTCTGAAAAGCTGACGTTCGATTCGCTTCTGAAGTCTACTAGTCCAGCAACTAGTTTATACTTTTGGATAGCTCCTCATGAATATCTTCGATGCCGATCTGGCTTTGTTTACGGCTTTTCATGTCTCGTAGTGTAACCTCTCCAGCTGTAAGTTCCTTAGGGCCCAAGATGATTGCATATGCAGCATGTTTTCTGTCGGCATGTTGAAGGGCACGGGAGGTTGTGCGGCCCATGACCTCAAAATCTACAATGATGCCTCGTTTTCGAAGTTGAAAGGTTAGTTCCAAAGCAGTGGGAATTGCGCTGTCTCCTATCGGGATTAAGGACACAAAACGTCTTGGGCTTTTGGGGGCGACGTTCTGTCTATCCAGCGCCAGTGCAATGCGATCCAGTCCATGGGCCACTCCGACGGCCGGGGTTGGCTCACCGCCAAACAGCTCGACAAGTTTATCGTAGCGTCCGCCACCCCCAAGTGAAATCTTCATTTGAGGGACGAGAGGTTCGAATATCATTCCGGTATAGTACTCTAGACCTCGTGCAAATCCCGCATCGATTCGCATATTGAATTCAAGTTTGCTTTCGCTGCAGAGCCTGATGATTTCCTTCAGGTCCTCCAAGGCGTCAACTGAGCTGGGATACTCTTTTAGCTCAGTTTTGAGCTGGCTTATTACTTTCGAAGCGTCTTTTCCTTTGGCTTGAAAAGCACTCTTTATGGTAGCAAGGCCCTTCTCTGAGACACCATACTTCCTTGCCGCCTTGAGTGCTTCGTTTCTTTTCTTGGCGTCAACAAGCTGCATTATGTGGTCTTGTTGACTATCTTTCACTCCTTCTTCGGTCAACAGGCCCCGCAGAATTCCAACATGGCCGATTTTAAGCCAAAATCGGCGGAGGCCAAGCTTTTTCATGAGATGTTTGGTGAGAGAGAGTATTTCAACGTCTGCTTCTGCCCTGGTGCTGCCGAATATTTCGTAGTTTGATTGCCAAAACTCTCGGTAGCGGCCGAACTGTGGCTCGTCGTACCGGTAAATCGTGCCTGTTGAGAAGAGCTTCAAGGGTTTTGGCTCGTTTCGCAGTGTTGTAGCCATCAGTCTAGCCACTGAGGCTGTGAATTCAGGTCTTAAGGCTACTTTTCGGCCGCCCAGATCGTTGAAGGCGTAAATACGTGCTTTTATCTCTTCTCCAGACTTCGCTGCTAGCAAATCGTAGTGCTCTACAACTGGTGTGATTATTTCATCGAAGCCGTATAGCTTAGCTATCTCCTTTGCAGTAGCTTCTACGTGTCTCAGGTTCTCTGCGTCTGGGGGCAAGAAGTCCCTCATCCCTCGAACAGGCTGAAATTTGGGCATCAAAATCCTCTGCTGTTATTTCATTGTCAACTTCGAAAGAGTGTAATATACGATCTCCCCACGACGGTTCACGACCGCCAACACAAGCTTCTTTTTCAAACTTTGAACGTGCTTCAGAACACGGGCAAGCTTTTCCACCGAAATCGGTTTGCCTTCTTGAATCTCAAGAATTAGATATGTAGCTGTGGCTTTTCCATATTCGCCTCTTTCATAGACTCGGAAATCGATTCCTAATCCGAATCCTTCTCTGACAACATAGCCTCGGCTCCTCATGTCTCGGTAGACAAGGTACTTCGCCCAAACATTTTTGTCAACAAGCTCGAATTGATGCAGGAGTTGTTGAAAATCTAGGGCACGGGGCCTTTTTCCCTTCTTGACTTCGAGTATCCCTTTGCTTTGGAGGAATAGGGTTTCAAAGACGTTCAGTGTAAGTTTGTTCTTTTCTGGTGTTCCGTACCCTCGCGAGGTCAGGCTTGCGAGGCTGTTGCCTGTTGAGAGTCTAACACCCTGTTTTGAAAGTAGGCCTCCAATCTTTTTGATCTCGGAGTTATCAGATTCTCGGGCTTGTGGGTTCAATTTTTTCAAGGCCTTATCCTGCCGCTATAGACTATAGGCATGCTGGTTGGGAGATATATAATAGTCTTCACGTGGTTGAAAATTTCTGAAGGTCTGCCGGGGAGATGACCCCTTCCTCGCATATCACTCGAGTGATGTAGGGCAAAGGTGTGATATCGAAGGCTGGGTTCAGGGCGGAGACGCCCTCAGGTGCGATTCGTATACCCCTGAAGTTGACTACTTCTTCCATACTTCTTTCTTCGATGACCACGTCTTTTGACGTCCTCTTCACGTCAAACGTTGACTTCGGGGCAGCAACGTAGAAGGGAACTTTGTGCTTCTGGGCTAGCACTGCTACTGAATAAGTGCCGATTTTGTTGATCACTGCGTCCCTTACGATTCGGTCGGCTCCAACAAACACCTTTTGAACTAGCCCTTTAGACATTACGTAGCCCACCATACTGTCTGTAATCAACGTTACTGGAATTCCGTCACGGTGCAACTCGTAAGCAGTCAGTCGAGCTCCTTGAAGTAACGGCCGAGTCTCTGTTGCAATTACCTTAACGTCCTTGTTGTTATTCCAAGCTGCTCTTATTACGGACAGTGCTGTGCCATAATCTACCGTTGCCAGACTGCCCGCGTTACAGTGGGTCAAGACTGTGTCACCTTTGTCGATAAGTGAAGAACCGTGCTTTCCGATTCTGAGATTCACATCAACGTCCTCGTGGGCAATCTGCTGGGCTTCTTCTATTACAACCTCGCCAACGAGAGACGCGTTTCCTGCGACTTTTTTGGCTTTTTCGAGCACTCTGTTGATTGCCCAAAACAGATTAACTGCAGTTGGCCGGGTTTTTCTTAGAAGCCGCGCTGAAGCTTCCAGCTTCTCAACGATCTGTTGCTTGTCTCTGGCTTTTGAATTGTGTGCTGTCAAAGCAAGACCGTAGGCTGCAGCGGCCCCTAGGAGAGGTGCTCCTCGAATCTGCATGTTCTTTATAGCTTTTGCGATTTCCTTGCAGTTTTTCATTTCCAATAAAACTGTCTTGTTCGGCAATTGGGTTTGATCAATTGTAACTACCACACCGTCTTTCCATTCGATTGTTGGCATAGGTAATCATCTAAGCCGAATTCCTGAAAATCGCTTTTCGGGACGCTAGGTGTGTCGCTGTGTAATTCACGCAAGCCCCTAGCCACGTTTAGTTGGAGGGTTCACGCTAGTTACAACTTCAACGGAACAACCTTTCGGAAGGTTCAGCCCCTTCTTCCAGGAGTCTCCAACTGATATCAACGTGAAAATCCCTGAGAGCTCTGCTTTGGCCTTACGAACGAGATTAATCAGCGCGTTTTGAGTCTCGCCGGTTTTCATCATATCGTCCACTACCAACACGCTGTCTCTCCGCTTGATTTCGCTCTTTGGTATATACAAAGTCATCATTACACCTGAGCCGCTCAGTACATATGTTTCTTCAAGAAAAGCTGGGACGCCGACTTCTTTGTTCCACTTAGCGATAACGAGGTTAACGCCCAATTCGTTGGCCACCATCGTTGCTATGGGAATGCCATCAACTGCCGCCGTCAAGATCCTAGTTACACGCTTTCCAGCGAAGGTGGCGAGAGCGTGGTGGGCGGCTTGCTGCAGAATGTTGTAGTCGCCGATTATTCCAGTGTTGTCGAAATATCCATCACTATTGAAGTGAATTTTCCTGTGCAGCTCAACCTCTAATCCAACCATCTTCTTTAAAGTCTTCCACAGATTACGGGCCCTTGCAACATTCGGCAAAACATGGCCCTTTGCGTATCGGCTCAGTACTGTGACTGGCAAACCTGTCTTAGACGATAATTCTCGGTAAGTGTGCTGACGTTTGGCCGTTTGAAGCAGCTCAATCGTCATGAGACGTAGCTTAAGGTCTTCGGCGTGCGTGCTCATCTTGGACCCTCCTATAAACATATACAAGTCAAATATTAAGGTTGCAGTAGCCTATTTTTGATGGGATAGAAATTAAGTTGCCATCCAACTCAAGGTCGAACGGCAACGGGGGCTGCATTTCATCCGCATTCGCGTTCCTTGACGTTGGCGGGCCCGCTGGGATTCGAACCCAGGATCTCCGGCTTAGAGGGCCGACGCGCTTTTTGGTTGAAGACGTATCCAAGCTGCGCCACGGGCCCGTTGGCACACTAGAGTGAAGAGCACGAAAATATAAACTAGCCTATGTAGGCTCGCTGAGTTCTTTCCGCCTCTGAGCGTTGTTGCTTAGATTCTTGTGGTATGTTTGCCGCTCGTGTGAAGAGGAACATGGTTGTGTGTAAGATTGCATTTTGGGGATTCGAAGAGAGGGTCTTTTGCAGTCTTTCTGGGTGGCTCTGCGTGGCGTCTCGTCCAGAGCGAAGTTGAAGCTACGCGGTTGTAGTTCGTTGAAGGCGCTTTTCGGGCTATTAGAGATCCCTGTGATATAAGGCTGCAAGCCTGGAACGGTTTTCTAGGTATGTTTATATATGGTCAAAGCTTAAATCTCACGTCCTTAAGACTTATATATAGGGGAAGGCCATGTCCGAAGTTCCACAAATTCCTATCCCCTTAATCAACTATCTGAACCTTATTCAGAGGAAAGAAAGTCCTTACTATGATTTAATTCAGTACATCATAATGGACATGGAGAGGAATTTCAGCAGCTCGAACCTGAACCACGGGATCATATACACGATTAACCCTAGGCAATTGAAAGAGGAGATCGATGAGAAGATTCCGAACAAGAAGCTGACGCCCATCAACATTAGTCGAACCATTCTGGCTCTTCTCTACGGAAGTAGACTGCAGAAGGATGAAGACTTCTACACCACGACCAGTTCAGGCGGACGCAAGAACTACCATATAAAGGTGGACTCCAGCAGCCTGACAATGCTTCAAATGCATCTCTAACACCCGCGGGCTCATTCTATGTAGATTGCCGGTCTGCAAGGTTGAGCCAACTGACTGCGTTGTCTAGGGTCATATTTGTGCTGGTCGTCCTCTTTATAGACGTGGATTTTCGCATTTAGCTCTCTCTCTAGAAAATCCTCCGCTTCCATTAGCACACTGGCTTCATCTAGCGTTTCGATTGAAAGAAGCGCTTTTCTTCTATTTTGCCCTGTCTGGTTGATTTCTTCGACGATTTGAGAGGCAAATTTGGCTACTTTCAGTGCCATTTGTTTAAATTCCTCATTTGCCATAGTTTCCTTCATCAGATCGCTCTGAGTAATACGCTCCTTCTCCAAAGACATTGCCAGAGCCTTTTGGTACACCTTCCATTTCCATGCCGTCGCGGTGTAATAGCAGATTTTCTTGGGAGCCGCCTTTGTCGCTCTTATTATGTTTAGCGTGTCGTCCAGGGAAGATTTGACCAATGCTTCCCTTTCTTCCGCGATGAGGTTGACCTTGCTCTTGTCGGCTTCAGGCCAGTCAGATAGGGAGACGAAACCTTTCCCTGAAGTCATGCTCCAGATTTCTTCGCAGATATGCGGTACGAAAGGTGCCAGCAACCTCACCCATAGCCTCAAAGCCTCTCTAAGAGCCTTTGCTTTCATGTTTCCCTTTCTTCGAGCGTACCAACGGAAATCGTTCCAAATTTCGAAGAGGGCAGTTTCCACAGCCGTGCGGGTTTTCAGCGCTTCCATGCTCTCTGTAACGATTTCCAGCTTACGGTTCATATTGCTGAACAACCATTTTTCAAGCCATCCAGCCTCGTCCTTGGTTCCTTCTGCCGCAATGTTCTCTGCCAGTCTGTAGAAGGATTCCAGCTTGTTCTTGGCGTCTCGCACGTTTTCGCTCCTCCAGTCAGGGTCGTCTAAGCCTTCAGCCCCAAGCAGCAAGGCGCAGCGTGTAGAGTCGGCGCCATATTCGTCGATCGCGCTCCTCAATGTTACGAAATTACCTTTTGACTTTGCCATTTTGTTTCCCTCAATCATCAACATGCCGTTGGCTCCTATAATCCGCGGCCAATGTTCACGAGGAAAAAGAGCTACGTGCTGGAACAAGAAGAAGGTCAAGTGGTTTGGAATCAGCTCTTTGGCTGAATTCCGCATGTCGACTGGATACCAATACAAGAACTCGTTTCGCATCGACTGAAGCAGTTTGGTGTCTATACCAGATTTCTCGGCAACTATGCTTAGACTGCCCTTTTCGTGAAAGATCCAGTCGAATACCTCGGGCAATAGCTGCTCAAAGTTTATTTCTTGCTGCTTAATGTGTTTGTTGATTGTATAGAAAGCCATGTAGATTGTGGAGTCGCTGAGCGTTTCTACTATCCAGTCCTCGTCCCAAGGCAAGCGTGTGCCCAGACCGCTCTTGCGGGCGCAGGGCCAGTCTTTTAGCCAATCGATGGTGCTGAGAAACCAAGGTGTTGCACTCTCAGGGTGAACGATCGCTCTCTTGAGGGCCTCTTTGGTTCTCCTTTTCCATTTTGGGTCACCATATTTTAGGAACCATTGTTTCTCTAGCACTTTGACGATACATGGCGTTAGGCACCTGCAAATAACAGTCTCAGGTAAGTCGTACATTATGTCTGCAATGTTCTCTTTCTTGAAGTCTCCAATAAGGCTCTCTTTGACTTCCTGAACTGTTTTTTGGGCGTATTTGCCACAGTTCTCCTTTAGAACTCCGCTGTGAAACTCCTTCTTGTACAGCAGTTTTGTCGCCTCGTCCGCTTTCGGGTCACATTGATCTTTTGCGCCCAGCTGTTCAACGACTTCGATGGCTGGGTGTTCACCGAATCCTTCGACGTATATCATGGAAACTGGTTGAATTTCCGTAACCTTATCAGGTTGAATCCCGAACTGTTCCAGGTAGGCTGGAGTCTGTTGCAGATCTCGTAAAGCCAACCAGTCAATTGGCGCGTGAGCTGGAACGCTGTACACCACTCCGGTTCCGTGGTCCGCGCAAACAAACCATGCTGGCAAGATGGGCAGCCGCTTTTTGGTAATCGGGTTCTTGGACTCTTTTCCTAAGAGTTTTTTCCCTTTGAAGTGTTTAGTTACGTTGACTTTTCGGCTTTGCTCTTTCAGCTTGTTTGCTGCCGCTTCGCTTATTATCCACGTTTCGCCATTTGTTTCTGCCTCTACGTATTCTGCTTCGGGGTGTATCCAGATGTTTGTTGCGCCGTAGATCGTTTCCGGCCTGAAGGTGGCTGCGAGCAGGTATGAGTTTCCGTATTCGAATTTTATTAGGGTGTATTCTTCTGGGGCTACTCCCTCGCCTTCTTGGCGGTCATGGTCTCCAGTGGGACTTTGGCAGTGGGGGCACCATACTACCGGGTGAGTTCCTTTGACGACGTAGCCTTTTTCCCTCAGTCTTTTGTACTGCCATTCGACGAATTTGCTGAATGTTGGATGAGTTGTGTGGAACTCTCTCCTCCAATCAATTGAGAACCCAGCAAGGCGAACCGTGGTTCTGTTCTCGCCAGTATAGTAGGAAGCCATGTAAAGAGGGTCAACGAATTTCTTCAGTTCTGCGTCAGGAACGCTGTCAACTTCTCGAAGGGCTCGGACAAAGTCTTCATCTCCCAACTTTACGCGTTCGCTCGCGCCAGCTATGACTTGTCCAGTCCAATGCCACGCCCATGGAAACAGAACGTTGTAGCCCTGCATCCGCTTAAACCGGGCGTAGGCGTCAACTCTTGTCGCCGTGAAGGCGTGTCCGACATGCAGGGGACCGTTTGCATATGAATATGGAAAAGTGACAAAGCACTTCTTCCGTTTAGGATCGGGCTCTGCCTCAAAAATCTTGGCCTCTTCCCAAGCCCTCTGCCACTTAGCTTCGACTTGATACAAAAGTTCCATGAAAGTCTCTGGATTCCGCGGCGCAGTATTAAAGGTTTTGTCGGTATCTATTGAGGTATCGATCCCTCAATTGCTACACCACCACACTACTACTTATGGGGCTTATTTATCCTTTGCTGCGGCTGTATCTGCGACAATCCTTACAGCTTCATCCAGAGCTTCCTTTAAATTGCCCTTCAGAGATCCTCCTGCTTGTGCGAAATTCGCAGTTCCGCTTCCCCCTCCTCCCAGTATCGAACCTACGGCTGATGCAATGTCTCGTGCATTTACGCCTTGGTCGACTGCCCCGGAACCGGCTGAAACCACAATCCTTGCGTTGTCGCCAATTATTGCGCCAACGACTGCGATAGTGTTAGAACCAGTCTTGATGAACTCATTACTCGCGGACACTAAGCCTTGTTCGTCAGAGACCCAATCAACGATGCCACTAAGTACGCTGAACTTAGCTATTTTTCTTGGCTGCAGGGCTTTTGTCCGCTTCTTGGCTAGTGCTTTCTGAAGGCGGTCTTTCTCCCGACGCGTTTCCTTCCATTCTTTCAGGAGTCGTTTGGCTGTTGGCAAAAGCTTGTCCAGTGGAGCATCTAAGGTTTTGGAAAGCTTCAGAAGCAGCTCCTCCTTGTCTTGGCTGGCTTTGACTGCATATCGTCCCGTGCTGTAGACTATCCGTTCCACGCCATCTTGAATTCGTTCAGTGCGAAGAATCTTGATGAACCCGATCTCGCCAGTGTTCTTAACATGAGTGCCGGCGCATGCCTCGACTTCCCATTCACCTACTTTGACGACGCGAATCTCTTTTCCGGGCACTGCGCCGCCTTGGTAGAGTCTAAAACCGTATTCTTTTTCAGCAGTATCCCTTGACAACCACTTTGTCTCAACTGGTATAGTGTTGATCACAGCATGGTTTGCTAGGGCTTCGATTTGATTAATTTCCTTTGGCGTAAGTCTTTTGTAATGAGAAATGTCGAGCCTCGTTTGATCCATACTTTTCTGGGTTCCTGTCTGCCACACATGCTGACCTAGTGCTCTCCGTGCCGCTCCCATAATTAGATGGGTGGCTGTATGTGCCCTCATGTGGTAGCTTCGTCTATCCCAATCTATGCGCCCCTTGACTTTTCGAATATCCCTGGGAACCACGTCTTTGGTGATGTGGATAACCACTTTTCCGACTTTTCGAACGTCCACGATTTCTGCTTTCTTTCCGTTAAACTCCAAGGATCCTTTGTCTGCTGGCTGGCCGCCACCTTCTGGATAGAAGATTGTCTGTTCCAGAATGATATTGTTGTTTTTCAGAACCCGTAGAACTCGGGATTCAAATTCCGTTAGATAAGCGTTCTCGTAGAACAGCATTCGAGTTTCTGGTAGGTCGGAAACTAATTCAAGTTCTCTTTCGTTTGCCAGCGCTTCCTTTGGAGGAGCTTGGAGGTGTCGTTGAGCTATCATCTTGTAGAAGTCTTCTGCAATGTTGACTTCTATTCCTAGATTGGCAGTGCTTTCGGCTACCGCTTCTGGGGGAAGTCCGTGGGAATCGTAGAGCTCTAGAAGGTTTTCGGTGGGGAATTGCTTTTTTCCCTTCGACTTCAAGTCTTCTGCAATTCTGATAACTAGCGCCTCTCCTCTCTTCAGGGTTTGCTCGAATTTCCGTCTTTCGGCGAGGAGCATTTCCGAAATTTCGCTTCTCATCTNCTTGAGGTGCGGGAAGTCTGATGACCATTCGGTCAGCTGCANGTCAACTATGTCTTCCAATCTGTCTTCTATTTTGAGGGCTCTTAACAGACGATGTGTTCGTCGGATCAGCAGNCTAGTCAAGTATCCTTCTGCAACGTTGGATGGTACAACTCCTTCGGCTAACATGAATGCTANGGCTTTCGTGTGATCAGTCACTGCGAAGGCGTTTTCTATAGGCGTTAGTATTTTGGCAAGCTCGGAGGCGCTGATCCCAACTTGCCTTGCTACTCTACTCCATGAATCCTGCCTTTTCTTAGACTCTTCAAGATTGAAGCCACCGGAAAGCTTCGCGACCTCAGCCAGCAACCTGTTGTCAATCTGGCATATACCCGCCATATCAAGAATGGAATCGAGAAGCTTTCCGTAGACTGCGTGAAAACCACTTATTGATCCTTGTGATATCCATGCAAAGCGTTCCATGCCATAGCCTGTGTCAACTGTTCGAATTGGCAGTTCGACGAATCGGCCGTTGACGACTTTGAACTTCATGAAAACCAGGGTTGCCAGTTCCAGGCCACGTACGATTGTCTCTAGGTCGGGCCCTGCGTTTCCACCGCCGCTCCATACGTCTTCCTTGTAGATTATTTCTTCCGACGGAATTCCAAGCTCTTTTGTGGCGAATTCATGATGATATCTGACGGTCTCATCTTTCCAGTAGACCTCTTTGTGTGGGTAGTTGAAAGCATGATGTCCCCCCATCTCAAAAATGGTGAGATGACGGCCAAAAGTGGGCCCTGTATTGTTGATGTCGACTAGGCGAATACAGGGCTGACTTATGACTAAGGGATTCGCGGGTGGCGGAATCAACCCATTTGTAACGTATGGCTGAAAGTCAACTATGCTGGCACTTGTAAGGTATAAGTCGTCCCTCCATCGTGCCACGATCGGATACGGATTAATTCTCTCGTGGTCCCGTTTCTCAAAGAAGGATAAGAAGGTCTTCCGCATTTCACGGAGAGTGTAGGACCGCCGTGTGGGTGGATTGTTGATGAATGTTGATAGGGCGCATCCTTCGGAGGTGGCTTCTCCACAGGTTTCCATTGTTGGAACTAGTGTCCAAAAATATTCGCCACACTTGGGGCACAACTTCCTTATGTACCCGTGCTCATCAAAGAAGGGAACGTGATACTCCACTTTGGGGAAACGCTTTTTCAATCCTGACCCCTCAAATCTATGAAAGCTACATACATGAACCTTGGAACTTAAGGTTCTAAGAATAATTTAAGCTGTGTGTGTATAAATGCCGGGGGATGTTCTATTCGAGAGGATTGCCGGGGAAGACCGAGGGTGAAGAGCTTGCTATCCGAATAGAGCTCCAAGCCCTTCAAGCGCTGCTTCTTCTTTCTCTTTCTCTTCTTCTGCCTTCTTTTCCTCTTTTGCTTCAGGCTTTGCTTCTGTCTTGGCAGGGGCAGCAGCCACAGGTGCAGCCATTACTGCTGGTGCCGTCTTTAGAGCCTCATCTATGTCGACTTCTTCCAACGAAGCAACGAGAGCTTTCACTCTGACGGGGTCTGGTTTGATTCCTGTCGCACTCAACAGTTGCGTTATACTCTCTTCGCTAATTGGCTTGCCGGCCTTGTGCAGGAGTAGCGCAGCGTAAACATATTCCATCTTTTCCACCTCTTCCCTTTTCTAAACTCTTCCTTTTCAACCTTTCTGAGCTGTTTGCTTCACCATATTTCCAGTTGGGTCTTCAGGCTTAGCGCTTGCATATAGGCCTTCTTCAGAATGTCGGCTATTGCCTCTTTTGTCGGTATGTTTTCACTCATGCATAACGTATAGGCATCTTGGTAAGCTTTTCGAAGCAGGTGATTAATGTTCTCTGGCATCGTGTAAGCAGTGTTTATTGACAGATAGAAAGCAGCTCTGTGTGCTTCCTCCACAATCTTCCGTGTTGCATTTATGTCGACGCGCAAGTCTTCTTCAGCTATTATTGTTCCCTCGTCGTACACAGCCTTCAACACAAGTCCTGCCTCAACTGGTTTTATGCCCAACTTTGACAGAACTGCAGCTAGTCGATCTGAGATAGCTTCGCCTTCCTTCACTACTAATGTTTCCTTACTTATCCAGACACTTCCAGACTCTATACGAGTTTTCAAGCCTACTGCGCTTAGCTGGCTAATTATAGGTCCCGGTGCCTGTCCGGTACTTCCTGCTGGAACCACGACGTCAAAAGCAGCCACGTCGCCAGCTTTTGCTGTAACCGTGACTTTGCTCTTTTCCAGGAGCGTTACTAGCTTGAAGGGGTTAAGGTTTGTGAATAGTAGAATCATTGAGCCGGCTAAATGGTCCTCAAGCTTGTCCAAGCCGGGTTTTTCTTTAGCTTGGGCAATTGCACGTTTGATCAGTGTGTTTTTTATCACTCGGAGGTAGGCGTTGCCTTGCAGTTTTTTTCTCAACTGCTGCAGTTGGGCCGCGCGGACTTTTGTTAGGCCAGCCAGAGCTATGACCTTGTATTGTTGCATTATTTGCCCTATTTCTTCGATGTCTCTGGTCTTCTGCTGGAGTATCTGTCGCTGTTCTGTCATTGAAGCTTCCTTCAGAGGCTGATTTTTACCGGTGAACCCATGGTTGCTTTCAGGTGAATTGCCCTAATGTTTTTCATCCCTCTTTTAAGTCTTCCTTCAAGTCTTCTTAGTACGGCCATGATGTTTTCAGCGATTTTTTCGTCCTCCATGTCTTCTGTTCCAACCGCGCATTGAAGGACTGGTTGGCCTCGTAGACGCACGTTTATTGTTTTTCCCCATCGTGCGATTTGGGCAGTAATGTCTGCTGTTGGCGGTAGGGGTTTCGGCATCTTGTTTCTGGGGCCCAAAATTGATCCCAGGGTTTTTCCGACTAGGGGCATTAGCCTAGCTTCTGCGAAAAAAGTGTCACAGTTATTCGCGAGCTGCTTCTGCCTCTTCTTGTCGGTGGCTAGAGCTTCCAGGTCTTCTTCGCTTAAAACAAGTTGCGTACCCGCCTTCCGAGCTTTGAGCGCAAGCTCGCCAGTGGCGATTACACAAACCCTGGCTTTCTTGCCAGGAGCGTGTGGGAGCTCTACGTTTTCTTGGATTTTCGCCTCTGGCTTCTTCATGTCGATGTCTCGGAGGTTTATTATCAATTCTATGGACTGGTTAAACTCTCTCTTCTGAGGCTGCTGCCGAATCTGTTTGATGGCCTCTACAATCCTCTTTGTATCCACCGACATTGCTTTGGCCTCGTGCCAATTCCGTATCGAGCCCTTTTATAAAAACATTATCACTGTTCTTTCTCAAAGAGAGGGTCGTATTTTCCCTCGTCTATTTCTTCCTGTATTTCTCGGGGGTCTTTGCCTTCCACGGTTATGCCCATGCTAACGCAACTGCCGAGGACTTCTTTGGCCCCTGACTTCAGCGAGCGGGCGAGAAGCTTTGGGTGTTTCTTTCTAGCGAGATCTACGACCTGAGGCATGCTAAGATTGCCAACCTTTTCCTCTTTGGGATTGCCTGATCCTTTCTGAATTTTTAAAGCGCTGACGATCAGCGCGGAGGTGGTTGGGGTGCCAACGGTGACTTCGAAGGCCTTGGTTTCGGGGTCAACCAAAACCTTGATGGGCACCTTCATGCCAGCGTAATCTCTAGTCAGTTCGTTGATCTTGTTGACTATAGCTACAACATTGACACCAAGCGGACCCAAAGCTGGACCCAAGGGTGGTCCAGCGGTTGCCTGTCCGCCACTTATGAGTGCATCAATGATTTTCTTCTCTACCATCTTCTACTCTTCCTTTTTGGCCTTTTCTACAACTTTGACGTAGTCGGCATGAACCGTTATAGGTAGAGTGAAGGTTGCTTCCAAGAGTTCGAGGATGACTTCGCTCTTCGTCTTGTCAATTCGAGTAATCTTAGCTCTCATACCCTTGAAGGGGCCCCCTACTATTTCCACAACATCATCGACGTCCAATTCTTCAATGACAGGCTTGACCACAATGTACCTTTCCACCTCTGAGAAACTCACAATTCCAGGAACCCGAGATCTAACATGTTTGATTCCTGCAATCGCATCTTCCACGGAATGCGGTCCCTCAGCCTCCACGAAGATGTATCCCTTCAACATCTCAGGGACTAGAATTGCCTTAATGGGCAGCTTATTACTTTCAATCCTTATAGCGATTAAATTCGCGACGTTCCTCTCTTGCCCCGCTGTTGTCCGCACGGCGAAGACCGAGGTCGAGGGAATTCTGCTTTGTGTCATTCNTGGCTCTCCAACGCTACAGGCCCTGCAAAACGAAAGAAATCAGCTTCACGACAAAACCAACAACGCCTATTACTGAAATGCCAAGCAANCAAATCTTCATCGATTGCCAAAGCTCTGACCGACCCGGCTTTGTTGCGAGTTTTAGCAATCGGCTNACTGATTGAAGGAATGATCNAATGCCCAAGGTTAATCGCATTGTCAAAACATGAGTTCTAATATAAAAGGAAATCGCAGAGCAACAGAACGACTGACCCTAATCATGGAAAGGGTTCAGCCCAAGCAATTCGAGTGTTCTATATCTTCAAATAGGGCCGACTTGCTTAAATGAGAAAAGATATTTCAGCTGGGATCCTTTTTAGCAATAGCGATAGTAGGTTCAAAGGAAAAGCCGGAAATTGAAGACAGCAGATAAGCGGATTGCCTTGAAACGAATTCACATGCTATTTCAATCAGCAAGGATTGTGATTAACGAGGACGAAGAGTTGGCGCAACGCCATGTTGCCATTGCTCGGAGGATTTCTATGGCTTCAAGGGTGCGGATTCCAAGAGAGTACCGGGGGCAAGTCTGCAGAGAATGTAAGAAGTTCATTCTGCCAGGAGTGAACTGTCGCGTGCGCATCCAACAAAGGAGGTCACCCCACGTGGTTATCACGTGCAGCTACTGCGGAAAGCATATGAGAATTCCGACAAGGTCCAAGAGGGAAAGACTTGATAACGCCAAGAACTAAGCGCAGAATTAAGAATCTATTGAGCGGCGAAAGGTCAGCCGTTTGGGTAGGTAAGAGTGGAATCTCGCAACAGGTCTTGGCTGAGATTGATGGTCACTTGGAGAGAGCGGATATGGTGAAGGTTAAGATTCTGAAAGCTGCGCTTGGTCAGCAAAGCGCGATGGTCATTGCACAAGAGATCGCCAGACAGACTGAATCCGCCCTCGTAGAAGTCAGGGGTCACACGTTCATTCTTTTCAGAAAGGAGAGAAAGGAGAGAAAGGCGCAATAGTTGCACGAGGATCCGCAAAGTGCGATTGAGTGCTACTGTTTTCCTTTGATGTCTCTTTCGATTTCTTTAATCTGCTGCGGCGTTGGTGGTTTCGGAAAATTGTACATAGGACCACTTGGCTTTTCGTTGTAGTAAGGCCGATTGCAGCTAGGGCATCCAGAGGTCAAGAAGGGTAAACCACTTCGAACCGTGCTGCGTAGACACTTCTCCGAAACTCCGAAGCTAATGACGCAGCCGTTCTCGTCAAAATCCATGTTTTCCAGTGTTGTCTTTCCTTTCACTATTAGATGCCGGCCGAGTTGGACTCTTCGGTAGCGGCTTATAGGGGGTTGAGGAAACTGCTCTAAAGCTGTTCCTGGTATTGGTGTGAAAGAGAATAATGCTGGGAGGATGCCGTTGTTCGTACACCATTGAATCCTTTCTATTATGTCCTTATCCCTTTCACCGAGGCCCACGATAAGATGCGTGCTTACCTGTCCTCTGCCGAACACTTCCACGGCATTCAACAAAGCCTCGTGTTGCCTTTGCCAATCATAAGGTCCATCCACGCCAAGGCCTTTAACTCGGTCGAAGACCTCCTTTGTTGCTGCGTCCAACGGAATCCCAGCCCTCTCAACGCCGGCTTCTGCCAGTTTCTCCATTTTCCATTTGTTAAGGGGCTGGCAAGCCACGGATATCGGGACCTTTGATCCTGCGGACTTAATCTTTCTGATCCAAACTAGGAGATCCTCTAGGACTGTGGGATAGTTCAAAGCTTGAATGCAGATTCGCCCTATTTTGCCTGAACACGCCGAAGCGACGAGTTTTGGTATGACGCGCCCTGCTGCGAAGACCGGCCAGGAGACTCTGGAGAGCATATCTGCTCGGCCGCTGCTACTCCGAGCCTGGGGGCAGAAGCCGCAGTTTGCTGTGCATTTGGCTTTGCGAAACGTGAGTAGATA
>JGI2173J19968_10000021_pt1 | contig 56677 bp, 59 predicted proteins | sample DeeMarSWOR136_30_FD_19968 | JGI IMG/M metagenome (IMG submission 19968) | reverse complement strand
ATAAATTATCTTTTATTTTCACATGCTGCTATAGTCTATGTGTTAGAGGTATTTGAAGTGAGAGTTCTGTTTGTCGAACCGCCTAAAGACTTCTGGTTTGTTATGGGAGAATACCTGCCTCCTCCTTTAGGACTTCTTCAACTCGCCTCATATCTTGAAAAAAAAGGTAAAGATGTAGAAATAGAGGTTTTAGATTGCCAGGCTAGAATGGTCAATTGGAAGGGACTAGAAAAGCACATTCAAGAGTTCGACCCAGACATTGTGGCTTCCAGCGGCTTAGCAACATGCAACACTTACACAGCGGTGCGCGCTCTAGCAACAGCCAAAAAAGCAAAGCCGGATGTCCTAACTGTTGTTGGCGGTCAACATTTCACTGCAACAGCCAAGGAAAGCCTAGAGACTTATCCGGAAATAGACATTATTGTTCGCGACGAAGGCGAACAAACTCTCGTTGAGTTAGTGAAAGCTTTAGCCAATAAAACTTCCCTCTCGAATGTCCAAGGGTTGACGCTTAGGCATAAAGGCCGAGTTTACCATACTCCTTCTAGGCCTTTAATTGACAACCTTGACAGTCTGTCTTTTCCCGGCTATCATTTTGTCGAAGACGTAGTCCATAAGTATCATTTTACGATGATGGCTGGGCGTTCGACACGCTACGCGCTAATAGAAGGCTCACGGGGATGCCCCTATAACTGCTCATTTTGTAGTCAATGGGTTCACTGGCAGGGAGAGTGGAGAGTTAAATCTCCAAAAAGAATAGCAGACGAGATGGATTTCTGCTATACCAACTATGGAATACGATTCTTCTGGCTAACAGACGACAATTTCGGCTTAGGCAAACATGCAAGCGATTTGTGCGACGAAATTATTGGACGCGGCTTTGCTGACGACATTATGTGGTTTATGCAAGCCCGATGCGACGAGGTCGTTAGACATAGCTATGTTCTACCTAAACTGCGAAAGGCTGGAACACGTTGGATACTTCTAGGCGCAGAAACTTCACGAAGGTCAACATTAGAAGCTTTCAACAAGAAAATTACCCCAGAAGACTCTGAGAAAGCAGTCAAATTGCTTAAGCAAAGCGACATATTTGCGCAGACAACCTTGATCATTGGAGAACGCGGAGACTCTGCAAAATCAATAGAGCAGTTGAGAGAGTTCGTTAACGAAATAGACCCAGACTTAGCTATCTTTATGATATTGACCCCCTTTCCTGGAACAAAAATCTACGAGGAAGCCAAACGAAACGGCTGGATTGAAGACACAAACTGGGCGCATTACGACATGGTTCACGCCATTATGCCAACCCAATACTTAACACGAATGGAAGTACAGGAACAGCTCTACGAATGTTACCGTAGCTTCTACGGTTCTCTACCGCGAAGACTAAAAGGACTCTTTTCATCGAACAAACTGAAAAGGAAGACATATCGATACTTAGCCAGCCAAGGAGTCCTACAGGAATTAAAAAGCCTTTTCTGGAGAAAAACGTGATGCCTAAAAACTTTTCACGAAAGTCTTACCTTTCATTTTTAGTTTCTGTATCCATTTTCGGTTTGTTTCTCGTGACTTTGCCTGCAGTTTTTCCGTTACCGATTCAAGAAGATTTTCAATGGCGAAAACCACTGATAGGTTCTGTTTTTGGACTAATATGCTTTCTCGGAATTATAGCGGTTTTCTTCCCTGGTCATTGTTCCACAATTTTTCACGCAAAAAACACAGAAAACAGAAATCAAGCCGCTCTTTCAGAAGGAAACACGGCCTTTCATAAGTCATCAAGCATTTTTGGACTGAAAATAACACATGGACATCATCCCAGCTGCGAAGGCTTTGTGGCTCATGAATTCCAAATTGGCAAGAAAACCTTTTGCACGGCTTGTATGGGATTGCTTCTTGGGGCTATTATAGCTCTTTTCGGAGTTGCTGCATACTTCTTCAATGGATTGGATATCGGGGAAAACAGCTCTTTGTTTCTTGTTTCAGGAGTCTTAAGCGTTGGTTTAGGTTTGTTTCAATACATATTTTTTGATATTCAATGGCGGCTTATCCGCTTTCTGTTAAATACTTTCTTCATCTTTGGAACTTTTCTCGTTCTTGCTGGCATAGACGCTGCTGCAAATGGTTTAATCTTAGACCTTTTCGTTATTTTCCTTAGTGTATTTTGGCTTTTCACACGGATCTTGCTATCAAAGCATGTTCACAATGAGATATGTCAGACTTGTAACTTCAAATGTGAGGCTAACGAAACACGAGATAGAGTTTTATCTGCGGGTTGCGCCGTATGCAACGCCAGCTATGATTAGTATCCCAACGATAATTACCACTACGGCCCCTATGTAATCCCATATATCTATACCTGCCAGCCAAGCGAATCCAAAGACTAAAATTATGATGCCAAAAATAATGCCTATAATTGCACCACCATAAGGGAGACCAAAACATTCCTCTTCAAACCGTTTTTCTGCTCTCGGTCCAAAACATTCATCCTCTCTACGCTTAGCCACACGTCTAGGCGCATGCAAAGATGCACCACAGCTTACGCACACTTCAGCGTCATCTTCGTTTTTAGCACCACACTTAGTGCAGTAGACCAAGGATTTTCACTCCAATGGATACCTGTATGAACTATAAGTATTCATAAGTCTTTTGGGAAATAGAAGTAAAGGCGCACCAGTTATAAGGTTCCTAAAGGAATGATCTATTGGTTGTCTGCTGTATTTTTCTGAAGCTGAAGGGTGCGAGAGTTGCTGTGTATAAGTGCGGGCCAAGCTTTGGTGTCAATCCTATGGCGTCTGTCCCTAACTTGCAGACGACAGCGTGTTCTAATAGTCCTAGAGTTTCAACTCGAATAATGTCACGATTATGTCCAGAAACTTCTATGGCATGTCTCACTTGCGACAAAGTTGCTCCCACAACAATTAAGCGGTCTAGGCTGGAGTTTATCCATCGTATAAATTTTGAAAGTTGAGTTTCAGACAACTCTGCCTCTACCAGTTCGTATTCAAGCTTTACCTCCCTGATGATCTTTGCATCAAGGGGCATATGGTCGTAAAGGCAGAACAGCTCAATTAGGCGGTGAAGCGGAAGCTTCTTTCCATCTGCAAGTTGAGCTTGCAGCCGTTCTAATGGAATTGTTGCATCATAGACACGCGGCGAATAGACTCCAATATCCACGAGTAGTCCTTGCTCTTTTTCGCCAGCTAAAATAACCCTTCCCCTAATAGTTGAGAATTTCTCCACTCTGTCAATACTCACCGGCGCCACTCCAATTTCACGATCGAGAAATTCCATGGCAACCCTTTGGTCTTCACCCGTCAACTCCACTTCAACCCAGCCTCGACCTGTTTTACCTATGACCTTGGCCTCAACTCTTAGGTCTTTACATAACGAAGCAAGCTTAGCCCTGAACATTTTTTGACTGAAAGACCCGTAAACCTTTTCAAGAAGCGTTATCGTCGGCATCCAAATCCCCTAATAAAGAAGAAAACTCCTCATGCAGCTTTTCCATTCTCAAAATAGAAGAACGAGGCATGCCATCTCTTAAGAACTTCTCCAGCACCCGTTCAATCGGCATCCTCTTCAAGCCTTCAATCAACTTATCCGCATAAGTTACAATCTTTTCTTCCAAAGTCTGCGGAACATAATCCTTAACTGGCCACCCAAGCTTTTTTGCTTCATCCTTAGAAATTCCGCTTCCAGCGTGTCGTTCAATAATAGAAACAACGGAATCAGGTAAACCTAACGATTCAGCAATTTCCACACCAGCTATAACGTGATTAACGCCATGAGTTTTTGAACGCCCAATGTCGTGGAGAAGGGCACCTATCTCCACAAGTTGGATATCAACTTCCAATCCTTTATTTCGGCAAGATTCAGCCATTTCAACAGCAAGAGCCGCAACAGTTTTGGCATGTCTAACAACCCCGGACGAACAACCCGCTTTAAAAAGATAACTTAGCGCTTCCTTCTTTGTTGGCAACCGTCTACTCACTGAGTTCCTTCCTCAATTCATCGACCTTCAAACGTAAAGTCTCAATGAGAATTGAGTTGTCAAAGTGCATAAGCGGCTTGTTGCAAGTAGGACATCGAAAAATAAGCTCCATAGCCTCTTCGAAGGGAATCCTTTTACATTTTTGTGTTCCGCAATAGTAGAAATCATGGTCTTTCTCATATCCCAATCGGGCTTCCAGCTTTTCTAAAACCCTCTTTTTCTGATTTAGAATAAACCCTTCTAACTGGTCGGGTTGGAGTCTCCAATGGAAAATGAACCATCCAGTATGCTGATCACGGGACCTTCTTAAGGCGACAAGAGAGTGGTCATACAGTTTGTAGAGGATTTTGCGGACTGAGTTAAGGCGGATTCCAGTTTTGTTGGCGATTTCATCATCTGTGGTTTCGTCTACTCCTTCAAGGACAGCAACGATTTCTACAGCCTCTTCGTTGCCAACTATTTCAGCAACCTTTCGTAGGGTTTCGTCGTTAATAATCATGGTTTCCATCAGATCTTCTCTGCTCCAAGCCTCAAGTAATACTATGACATGAATAAGGTTTAAATTTGTTGTTCAAAGACCGAATAAACTACTGCTTTACCACTTTCTTTCCCCGCTTTTGAGGAAATATCTTAACTTTGGCTTCATCGAATTCCGCGGACAGTTCCTTTCCACTAAAAAATCGGTCTAGAAAAACTGCCAAGCTGGAACATTCAGAATGCGGCTGGTTTCCTATGGCTATGTTAAAATCTGAAACACTTTCCTTGAAAAAGTCTGCAGGAACTTTTCGGCTGCCAACAATGACCAAGACATCTTTTTCAGTAGCTTTAATCCTGCTAAGGACATCACTGGTTTGAATATTTTCTCCATAGGCTGTTAAATGAACAACTACGCCGCCTTCCACCTTCCATTTTTTCACAATCTGCTTCCAAGGTTTTTCCATCTCGAAATGGAAGGATCCACCCCAGTTTTTCACCAGATTTTCAATGGTTGCCTTGACTTTATCATCCTTGACATCTGCCAGAATGAAGCCAGAAGCGCCTAATGCTCGTGCTGTCAGGGCTGCATGAGCTGTTAGCCTCTTGTCTCTCTCTCGGTGTCCCCATCTTAAAACCACCACCTTCGGCAATGCTATTTTCACTCTCGTTTGGTAGGCCTATTTAATGTTGAAAATTCCGCCAAGCCGCTTTACTTCATGTCTGACCTTGCCAGCAAACCAAGGCACCGACTCAAAGGTGAGGCTGACGCCGTCGCTTTCATATTTTAAGCCGTGAACCTCGGCACGGTTATGAAGCCAAGAAATAAACGGCATAGCCTCGGTTTTCCATGGAATCCAGAGGGAACCTTGAACATACTCTTTCAAATAACTGAAGAATTCATGTTTAAGCTGTGGAAGATTTGTGTTGTGAAGAGCCGAAACTGGAATTGGATGTGGTGCCAAATCCTTAAGAGTTGCCAGTCTCAGTTGTAACACGCTTTTTGAAAGCAAGTCGGTTTTGTTCAGCGCTGTAACTGTGGGAATGCCCGTCGCACCGATGGCTTGTATGGTATCAAGACAACACAGAAGTTTTCTTTCAATTTCTTTGAGAGACTCGCTTATGTCAACTACCAATAGGATTACGTCAGAAAAGATTGTTTCCTCAAGGGTGGAGTGAAAAGCCTCTATGAGCGTTAGAGGCAGGTCATCGATGAAGCCAACGGTGTCAGTTAAAAGAACCTTCCTTCCTGAAAGCTCTATGGCTCGTGTTGTAGTAGACAAGGTTGTGAATAGACTAGAGTCTACTGGAACGACTTCTTGGGCTAGAGCGTTGAAAAGTGAACTTTTGCCTGCGTTTGTGTAACCGGCTAATGCGATAACAGAGTAGCCAAGCTCAAGTCTTCTTGTTCTGTGAAGGCTACGCTTTTTCCGCACTGTTTTCAATTTCTCTTGAATGCGATGGATTTGACGTTTTATCGTCTCATAGAACACGTCAACCTCGTAGGCTCCGAGTCCCCTAAATCCTGGCTGTTCACCTTTCTTTGCCAGTTTTACTTTTTCTTTGGCGCGTGGCAATTCGTATCTCGAGTTGGCAAGTTGAATCTGAAGTTTGGCTTCGGTAGTTGCGGCTCTGTGGGCAAAGATTTCTAGGATGAGTTGGAAGCGGTCTATGATTTCAACGCCTGTGGCTTTTGCAAGGTTGTAGGCTTGTTGTGGTTTAAGCTCGTTGCCGAAAATTACTCGTTCTGCCTGTTTTTCTGAAACCAGATCAGCTAGTTCCTTGACCTTTCCGCTTCCAATCTGATAGCTTGGGTCGGCTTCTCTTACTTGTTTCATTACGCCTATGATGTTGTAGCCTGCAGACTCGGCTAGGTTGTAAAGCTCGTCTAGGTTTGAGCGTTCATCTTGGCGTCGACGTTGAACTATGATCGCTTTCGTTCTTCTGACGCCTCCGTTTTTCCTTTTTTGACGTTAACAATGTCCCCCAAAGTAACTTCTGGTGGACGCGACAAAACTTTCGCTGAAACCTTGGGTTCAGAGAAAGGAACAAGCAACTTAATCTTTAAAGCATGCTCCAGTTTCTCTGCTAGTCTATGATCTGGAGTCATCTTGCCGCTTTCAATTTTGCGCAAAAGCGAAACTTTCTCATTTATTTTTCTTCCCAAGTCGTCTTGACTTAGCCCAAATTGTTCTCTCGCCTGCCTAACTTGAGAGCTAAAATCTTCTACAAGTTCCAGAGTTTCCTGCAGTTTAACTGGCTTCTTCTTAGCGGCAAGCATGGGTTGAGGCAAACGTTTGACAACCTTTTTTAAGCGGGGTTCAGATTTTGCCTCCCAAAAAAGGGAGCCCAATTTGACGCATTCGTTGCAGACCGTTAGTTTGGCGCCTTCAATCATTGCCCTATATGGTGTGCCCCGGATTCTGCGACCGCAAACCTCGCATCGCAACTGTGTTCTCTCCAAAATAGTTTTTATCGTAAGCTCATCTTTATACTTTGTTAAGATTCAACGGTCCCTTTTGAACTAATCGCATTCATGGTGAAAACATGAGTGAAAAGGATGGTGCGCTCCGGAAAATACGAAGCATTGCCAACTATCAGTTTGGAAAAGGCGTCGGAGAAAAACTGTTTCCAAACAATGTTGAAGTTGTTTTCTCCAAGCGAACTAAAAGGATACGTCACATTTACTTTAAGGGAAAAAGAGTTGCAACGTTACGTCCCACTAACGGAATGTTTTCTCTGACCGTGGCTGGCGCAAGGAGAATTTTGGAAGGTGCTAAAAACTTGAGGCTGTGGGTTAAAGTTTCTAGAGACGCTACACCTTTTGTTGCAAAGGGTAAGAGCGTTTTCGCCAAGCATGTTGTTGACGCCGACGAATACATTCGACCCCGAGAAGAAATAATCGTTTTAGATGAGAAGGGCGAAGTCTTGGCTGTTGGTAAAGCAGTGTTAACTGGCGCCGAGATGAAAGCGTTTAAATGCGGCGTGGCTGTTCGGGTTCGTTGGGGCGCTTTAGAAGAAGTTAAGAACTCAAAATGAACTCTATTTTAACAGAACGGAGGAACATAGTAAAATGCGACGAATCAGTCCGAGAGAAGCTAAACGCCTCATGAAACGCATGGGCTTAAACATGGGCCCCATGCCAGATGTTCAACAGGTCATCTTGAAAACAAGCACAAAAGAGATTACCATAGAGAACCCAGAGGTGGCAGTTATGAACATGCATGGTCAAAAAATCTTTCAGATAACTGGAGAGAAAATCGTGGAAAAAACAATTGAAAAAGAGGCTACAATTCCAGAAGAAGACGTACAGTTGGTTGCGCAACAAGCCAAAGTCAGTATAGAAGAAGCTAGAGCAGCACTGGAACAAACGAAAGGTGACTTAGCCCAAGCCATTCTGCTTCTGAGTCAAACAAAGTAACCGACTAAAACTGTTTGAGCACGTCTTGTTTTTCCATAACGTAGCCACAATAATGACATTTTAAAAGAAGAGGCTCTTCTCGTTCAACATAAAAAGTTGACTGCACTGGCTCGTCGCTATTTGAAATGCATGCTGGGTTGGCGCATTTCACTATGCCTCGAATAACCTGTGGCAGTTTCACGCGCTGTTTTTCCACCACTCTATAGTTGCGAATAATGTTGATCGTGGCATGAGGAGCTACTAGCGCGATTTTATCCACTTCCGCCGAAGCAAGTTTTCTCCCTTCAACTTTAACAATGTCTTTAAGCTTCAATTTCTTGCTTGGAACATTCATGGCCACAGTCACAGTTCCACCTGTACGCCCGGTTATTCCCAAAATCTTTATCACATCTAATGCGTGTCCACCAGAGATATGGTCGATGACCGTGCCTTCCTTAATTTTCGAGACTCGGAGGGTTCTTTTAGACATGAACTTCAACCTTCTGCAGTCACTATCAATGCCTAAGCATAAAAAGAGTTATTTGTTGTTTGTTAAATGTTGTTTGGTGTAAAGGTTGAATTTCAAAGGACGCGACATCATCTCAATTAAAGATTTCACACGCGAAGAAATCGATTACGTTTTGAAAATCACAAGCGCAATGGAGCCCGTTGCAAAAAGCGGCTCAGATATGCTCCGTGGAAAAATGCTGGCAACACTTTTCTTTGAACCAAGCACCCGCACTAGGCTCAGTTTCGAAGCAGCCATGCATAAGCTGGGAGGCTCAGCCATAGGATTCGCAGAAGCGGAAATAGCTTCGGTTAAGAAGGGAGAAAACCTAGCAGATACTGTTCGTGTAGTGGAGAAATATGCCGATGTTTTAACATTACGCCACCCACTAGAAGGTGCAGCTCGACTTGCAGCGGAATTTGCGGAAGTCCCAATAATAAATGCTGGTTCAGGCGCAGAAGAGCATCCAACCCAAGCGTTACTTGACCTCTATACTATTTGGAAGCAGCTTCGGCGAATAGATGGACTTAACATTGCGTTGGTCGGCGATCTTCGTTATGGGCGGACAGTTCACTCACTGGCCTATGCTTTGTCTCTCTACGACGCGAAACTCCATCTTGTTTCACCCGAAACCCTACGAATGCGACGGGAGGTGCTGGACACCATTAAGGAAAGAATAAAAGTTGTAGAGAGAAGAACTATTGAAGATGTCCTACCCAGACTTGATGTGCTTTACGTGACGCGTATTCAGAAAGAAAGGTTTCCAGACGCGGCAGAGTACGCCAAAGTTAAGGGTTTCTACAAAGTCGACCTGAAATTGTTAGAAGACGCCAAAAAAGACATGATAATTCTGCATCCTCTACCGAGAATAAACGAAATCACCGCAGAAGTTGATACTACTTCCCACGCTAGATATTTCCAGCAGGTTTGGAGTGGCATTGTTACTCGCATGGCGTTGCTAGCACTTATACTAGGTGCCACAGAATAGCTAGCATTAGCCGCATGTTTCACAGACGCCAAAGGCTTCTTCTAAGTTAGTCAACTTATACCAAGGAATTCTTTTCCGTTCTTCTTCTTTTTCCCGCCTCTTCTCCTCTTTTCTCATCCTACCGTAGCATTCCAACTGAACACTACACATTTCACATTTATTGGATTTTTCTGAAAGCCACCTTCCAAAACATCTAGGCAATTCTTTCATGATACTTTTTTCTTCTTGTCGAGTATGAACTGACATTTATACCACCATAGAGTGACTGTCTTGAAGAACCCTGCGCAAAGCAGTGGCTTACATTCTAGAGTGGGTGGGGCTATTAGTCTTGCATACAGATTTGATTATAAATTTGCAGGTCTTGCCTACAGAAACTATGATGATTGCTTACAAATTTCTGTATAAATTTCGCAGGGTATTTTTTAATTAAGTTTTTTGGAAGAAATTGTTTAAAAAAATGTACAAGATTTCTCGCTGAATTAACATGATAATTATGTCTTTATGTTCCAGTTTACTGTGGTTTCAGATAGAAATGATGGTTGGTTCGTATTTAGCTGAAACTCGTCTATAGTGGATTAAGGCGTCAATAGAGCCGCAGGATGGGCACTTCAAAGGTTGCCCGTAGAAGGTCTCTTGACAGTGACCGCAATGTGCGAGATTTCGGTTGAAGGTGTATATTCCTATCTTATAACTAGCTGAGAGCTGTTTCGTTATTGCCAGAAGCTCCTCAGGGTCTTGTTCTGTGTCGGCTACTTGCAGAACGGCGAGATGGCTTCCAGTGGCCAGCTGGTGGAATCTCTCTTCAGTTTTCAGTCGCTCCTGCCAAGAAACATTGGCTTCTAGTGGCACCGCGACCATATCCGTGTAGAATGGTCGTCTTTTTGTACCTCGTACACGTACATTTGCCCAGCCGTAACGTTCAACATCTGATTCTGCGAGACGTTTGGCTGCATAATGATCCGGAACCATAGCCAACACTGGACGGGTTTCTGGCTTTCTTGCATATTTCTTAATGAAATCGGAGAAATACTGCATGATTTCCTCTGCAAACTTCCGAGCTTTTTGGTCTTGATGTATGGACTTTCCGATGAAACATTTTGTAGCTTCATTTAATCCTACGAGGCTTATTTGACGAGAAGAGTTTTCCAGTCTAAAATACTGATCCCCATCGGCTTTCCTGTTCAGAAAAGGAAGGAGCCCCTCTCTGCATCTCTGCTTAATGGTTCGATATTTAATTTCCAAGGCTCGCAATGCCATCTCTAGTTGTTCATCCAGTAGTTTGAGAAGTTCTGTCTTGTTTCCTTGGGCTTCATAGATAAGCCTTGGCAAGTTAACTATAACGTTGCCTATGCTTCCGGTTCGCAATGTATCTAGTTCCCAGTCCTTTTTCCAGTTATCGGAAAGACGTAGACCTGTTGCAGTGTAAGACGCACACTCCTGATCTTTCGAGAAAAGGTTAGCGAAGTAAGGAAGCCCTTTTTCAGCTGCGAGGCAATGTGACTTAAAGAGAATAGAATCACATTCCTTACTTTCAAATACTTCTGGACGAATCTTCAGAATAAAACTGGGATTGAATATTGGCTTGCTTCTGCTTTCTTCACGCATGACTTCGAGAAGAAGCGAAAGGAGAAGACGACTTTCATCTGCGAAGTCAGCATAAGAACCCACAGTTTTGGCGTTTTGCCCTACGGCTTTTTCTTCTTGGATAAATCTTGGAATTACGAATTCTAAGCCGAAAGATACGTTTAGTGGCATGCCATCAGATGTTATAGAGCGGTTTAGGTCGAATAGAAACAAACGCAAATCTTCGCGGACTTTGTCTGTCTCAACTCCTCGAATGAAAGGGGCGAGGAAAATGTTGAAGTAGTCTAACGCTTGTTCTCCAGCTATTTCGGTGCTAGCAATTCTGAGGAGGTTAGAGACGGCTAGAAGCGCAGCCTTAAAACTTTTGAGGGGGGGAAACGACATCTTGGTCAAGTTCGGTCTTCCAAGGTTGAACCCGTGTTGGAGGAAAAAGCGGAGGTTATGCATAAACTCGTTGGTCTTCAAAATCCAGTAGCCAAGATCGCTGAGATGAAGGGAACCCGAAAGATGAGCATCAGCGATGTCGCGTGGAAGCACATTTAACAGAGTGAACTCTTCAATTATTGAGTTGGCTGCTGCTTCGTGAACTGCACTCACACTTTTGGCTTGGGTTCCCATTGTCCTTATGAGCTGGGTTACATCGTAGACGGGTAATCCCAAACGTGTAAGTTTGTGGCGGTATTCTTCTAGTCCTTTTTCGACGAGTATGGCGTTGACAAACTCACGAATTAGTGGAGCAGTCAGATATTTTGTTCTAACTTTTAGTAGGCGTCCTTGAGTTTCTCTGGCTATCTTTTGTGCTAGGTCGTGAGGAACCTTTGCCTCCTTCACAAGTGATTCAGCTATTTTGTTGCGGTCGAACTCTTCCATGGCTAGGCGGGAGGTGCGAACCATCATTTTTCTTCTCTTGAAAAATCGTTCCTCAATGTTTTCAGCGACATCAACTAGCATTCTGCCAAGGTCTGTTAGACGGTACTTCTTGGTTTTCACGTCTGGCTCGATTAAATCCGCCTTTAGAAGAGTCTTGAGGTGATAGGCGAATCGGCCAGCGTCTCTGCTGGGATTCAAACGTAGAATGTTCATTATTTCGGTATAGGAAAGCGGTCCCTTTTCTAAGAGAAGATTCAAAACTCGTAATCGAATAGAGGAGGAAACAGCCTTCAACACTCGGGTTCCAAGCCTTCTTCGACGGGACAAAGGAGCACCTTCACTGAAACTGGTGAACCGTAATTATGCGTGCTCAGTTTTAAAGTGTTGCCGAGAGCAAATTTGCAGAATGAATTGGAAAATGAAATGTAAACCATGAGTGTGGAAAGTGCGTCTTTGCAATGAACAAGTTAACGAAAGTTTTGAACTTGACGGCTTTGAGGTTAAGCTAATGGTATTTAAGCGAATCTGCATTTTATAGACTAAATGTTGCATGAAGGGGCTGTGGGCTAGCTTGGTCTAGGCTAGGAGACTCGGGCTCTCTTGACCCCGGTTCAAATCCGGGCAGCCCCACCAAACCGTTAGAGCCTAGGGTTTCTGTCCTCCTCTTTCTGGCTGTGTTTTGTTTTGTGTATGAAAGAAAAAGATGGGTTCCAAAGTTGAATTCTTCCGCTTTTTTGGGGATGAAAGTCGAAGGTTAGTTTTGTGGTTGTGAGTGGGTGAAGAGTGTGGGAACTTGCTTACTTGACATGGGTTATTTGAGATGCGTGTGAAGAGCTGGTTTTGGTTTTTCATCTTCGTTTTTGCAGTAGGAGAAAGAGCGCTATGCTCAGGATTGTTAGCATGGCGGCGATCAGGATTGCGAGTATGGAGTTAGGTCCCGTGCCTACTATTATTGGGATTGGTCCTATGAGTATTACGATACCAGTGGTTGTTTGGGCGTTTCCGTTTAGGATTGACGAGGCGATGAGAAGAGCTGTTCCTACAAGTATGAAGGAGAATCCTAGGAGAAACATTTTCAACGGAAACGTTAACAATGACTTTTCTCGTTTCAGACTTTTGTAGCATTGTGAGCACAAGTTGGCTTCGTGTTTGTAGCAGGCTTCGCAGACCTCGCGTTTGCATTGCCTGCAGGTGTGTGTTACTGGGGTGAGTTTTCCGCATAGTTGGCAGGTCTTGACTTGCATGCTCAATCCTCTTCTCTATCTAAGAACAAGGTAGGAGAACGCCACGAAAACGAGCATAAGCGCGACTAGAATTATGGAGAGCACGAGGAGAATTTTCACTGATTCCTTGTCTGTGCCGAAGATTATTGGAAACGGTCCGATGATTATGACTCCTCCACCTTTAACCTTGGCTTTTCTTTTCAAGGCTGTAAAAAACAACAGAACAGTGGCTACAAGCATAACAAAAAAGCCTGCAAGAACCAGAATGACGCCGATGTTCCACAGTTGCTCACTCATCTAGGACTCACATGATTAACTAAAAGAGGAGGCTCAAATAAACCTTAAACGAGTTCTACATTTTGTTGAATGGAGAGAGAAAAATACTTTATCTCAAACTGAGTAGAAATGGGATAATAAACTTCAAAGACAAATATGCTGATGCGTGCAGAAGATGGACCTGGAGCAGATCGTTCAGCGCATTCTACTCGTTCGCCGAGACCTCACACGAGACGAAGTTCTAAAGAGGATCTACGAGAAAAAGAGGTCGGCTGAAGGCTACTTCCTAGACGAAGCAGCAGCCCGTATAGTCGCATTTGAACTAGGAATAGAAATCCCAAAGAACGAGGCAGAAGTTTCATGGACAGAACTTCCGATAGAAAAACTTGTTTCAGGCCTAAACGACGTGACGATCACCGGCCGAGTCATCACTGTTTATCCCGTTCAAACCTTTTCCCGCCCAGACCTCACAGAAGGCAAAGTTGCACGCTTACTAATTGCCGACAAAACAGGAACGACAAAAACGGTTTTATGGAACGACAAAGCCGACCTAGCTGAAAACAGAAAGATTGCGACTGGACAGATAATCAAGGTTTCACATGGATACGTGCGCGAAGGACTCGACGGAAAACCTGAGTTACACGTAGGAACTCGTGGAGAGATTCAGATTTCTCCGCCGGACAGTGTTGAAAGTGAATACCCGCCTATCAACAGTTTCATGAAGAAAATCAGCGCCATAACTGGCAAACGCAAGAAAACAAACGTTTTGGGAATCGTGCAAAGGGTCTACCCAGTTTCCGAATTTAAAAGAGCAAACGGAACCGACGGAAAAGTAAGGCGTCTACAACTGCGAGATGAAACTGGGCAGATAACAGTTGTTTTCTGGAATCAAAGAGTTGATGAGCTAGGTAGCGTAGAAACTGCAGACAACTTGAGGATAATGAACGCTCGGGTGAAAGAACTGGCTGGTGGCATAATGGAACTCCATGTTGAAAAAGCCACTCAAATCGAGAAGACTACGGAAAAGCTGCCATCTTTTGAACAGAAGAGAAGACAGACGATCGCTGACATAAAAAGAGAGGGAGGCCCATTCACTATAGAAGCAACAATTGTGTCAACCCCGAAATTACGAGAAGTCACCACATCGCAAAACGAAAAAGTGAAAGTCACATCTTTCATTGTATCCGACGACACAGGTAAAATAAGCTTAGCAGTTTGGAGAAACCTTGCGGAGTTAGCCACAAAACTTGCTTCAGGCACGAGAATTCTCCTCAAAAACGTTTACGCAAAAAAGGGATTTGCAGATCTATTGGAGCTTACAACACATTCATCTACCAAAATAGAGATTCTTTCGAGCTCAAATTTATGAGCTCACAAGAGCAACTGGATAGCACTGCTTTTTAAGTCCGTGCACATTATCTTTAAGTTTCAAAGGTGATAGCTTGTTAGAAGTCAATTGTTCTAAATGTCAAATCAGGGCATGTTACACTGGAGAAGCTAACTTAGACTCTTTGCCCGATTTTTGTCCTATGAGGATCATGCCACACGTTATAGAGAAAGCTTTAGAACAGTACAGCCGTGAGAATTTCAAGCGTTTCTATGTCAGTTCTGCGTGGACAGAAAAACAAGCCTACGAATGGGTCAGAGGCCAACTCGTGCCTGTTTGGCCCAGAATCCGAGAAGTCATAGAATTTTGCAAACGCTTAGGGATAATAAGGATCGGAGTTGCTTTCTGTGTAGGTTTAAGCGATGAAGCAAGGCGAGTTGTTGAAACTTTGGAAAAGCATGGTTTAAAAGTGTACTCTGTTATTTGCCAGTGTGGTGGTGTAGACAAAACCGATCTTGGTGTCCGTGCAAAATATAAGCTTTCAAAGGACAAGTCACAACATGAAACTGCTTGTAACCCGATTTCACAAGCTTATATCTTAAACGAGGCTGAGACAGAACTTAACTTAATAGTTGGCTTATGCCTGGGTCACGACATTCTTTTCAATTTGAATTCCAAGGCTCCAGTTACAACTCTGATCGTTAAGGATAGAGTTTCAGGCCATAATCCAACTGTGTCGCTCTACTGTCGGTATATGCATGGAAGGATAGAACCTTGACAAAGAAGAAGGAATACGCTACAATTCGAGACCTGAAGATCACGACGCTTGCTGAGAACTTAGTCATGACAAGATGTCTGGGTCAATGGGGTCTCTCCTTACTCCTAGAGCTTGTGGACGCAAGAGGTGACTCCAGGAAGGTGATCTTCGATACGGGCATGCACAAAACATCATTGCTTTATAACATAAAGCAATTAAAGGTGAAACTAAGCGACGTGAACTGTGTTGTTATTAGCCATGGTCATGGTGATCATACGGCAGCCACGGTTGAGGTAGTGAAGTCTGCGGGGGGCGTGAAAGTTCATGCTCATCCTCATACATTCTTACCTAGGTTTCACGTGGATAAGAATGGAAAACGGCGACGACGCGGAGTTCCTAAGAGGCAAGGCTTGGACAAGATTGAGAAAGCCGGTGGAGAGATCGTTCTTAATGTAGAGCCCACCGAGATTGCGCCTGGAGTTTGGACTACTGGTCAAATTCAGAGAGTAACAACATTCGAAAGAGTATTACCCCGCTCTAAAGGGGAAAGAAGAACCATAGTCGTCAAAGGAAAGGAGATTGATGATCAAATCCTTGATGACCAAGCGCTCTGGATGAATGTAGAAGGAGTCGGTCCATTTGTGATAACTGGATGTGCACACGCAGGACCTGTAAACACCCTTTTGCAGGTTCAGAGACTTGGACACTTCAAAGAGATCTACGGATTGGTCGGTGGCACTCACCTTGTTGGACGTTCCAAAGAATACCTTCACCAAACAATTAGAGGAATGAAAAAATTCGGATTGAGTTTGATTTCACCATGCCATTGCACAGGATTCAAAGCAACCGCAACGCTTTGGAAGGCATTCCCTAAAGCGTTCTTACTAAACTTCTCCGGCAGAATAATCGAAGCAAAAAAGGAACCAAAGAGTCGTGTGATTTAGACACAAGCAAACGAGGCTTTTTCTCAATAAATGTAGTTGGGTAAACTGTTATAGAAACGTGGCTTGTGACAAATCCCATTAACATTTCAATCTTAGGGTAGTTTGCAGGAGATAACTCCAATCTGGAATAGTAAACTTCACTAGAAATCTTCGCATTTAATGTGAAATCTCAGTTTCGCTATTTCCGCTATATGTGCGCGCAACGCCAGACTTCAATTTACAGTCCACTCTTACTCGTCTTAAAACAACTCGAGCATCATAAAGCTTAAAAATTCAAATAGATACGTAGGATAGGGCTTTGGAGGCAAATCCTAATCCTCTGAAAACTGGAAGGGCTGTTCTAGTTTTAGAAGACGGTTCTCATTTTTTTGGTTATGGCTTTGGGGCGGTAGAGAAGGTTTCAGGTGAAATTGTCTTTTCAACTTCCATGGTTGGGTACCCCGAAGCACTGACAGATCCATCTTATAAAGGACAGATTTTAACGTTAACGTACCCTCTTGTTGGTAACTATGGAGTTCCACGAAACGATCTTGAACTGGGCATTCCGCGATATTTTGAATCTGATAGCATCAAGGTAACAGGCCTCGTTATCCACGAATTATGTAAGAAACCTTGCCATTGGACATCCATCAAAACCTTAGATGAATGGCTCAAAAATGAGAACATTCCAGGTATATATGGAATCGACACCCGCAAACTCACAAAGAAACTCAGGGTCAAAGGCGTCATGCTCGGAATTTTGCAGGTGTGCGGAGATGGAGAAGAACTTAATCTTGAAGAACTTTTGAAAGAAGTGGAAACTGTTCCTGACCCAAACTTGACAGACTTGGTCAGAAAGGTAACCATCAAAGAACCTGTTCACTACAAAGTAGGAGGGAACAAAGTAGTTGTACTGATTGATTGCGGTGTCAAATACAGCATTCTCCGCAATCTTTTGAAGCGTGGTATCAATGTCCTAAGAGTGCCTTGCAATTTATTGACAGAGGAGATTTTAGAATATGACCCAGCTGGTATAATAATAAGCAACGGTCCTGGTGATCCGAAGAAATGCGTGAGAACAATTGAATGCGTTCGAGGGTTGGTTGAGGAAGATATCCCTACAATGGGTATATGCTTGGGAACCCAGATTTTAGCGCTAGCTCTAGGCGGAGATACATACAAACTGAAATATGGCCATAGATCTCAAAATCAGCCTGTACTTGACTTAGAAACAAGTAGATGCTACATCACCACACAGAATCATGGATACGCCGTCAGCCTAGACTCCCTAAACGAAACCAGTTTAGAAGCTTGGTTTGTGAATGCTAATGACGAAACAATTGAAGCAATAAAACATAAGAGTAAACCAGCTTTTGCTCTTCAGTGGCATCCTGAGGGCGCGCCAGGTCCCTATGACACAGAGTTTTTCTTCGACGAGTTTCTGAAACTTGCGGGGGGATAAAGTTGCCAAGATTCGAGTGGATTCGTAAGGTTTTGATACTTGGTAGCGGGGCTGTAAAAATCGGAGAAGCCGCGGAGTTTGATTACTCAGGAAGTCAGTGCCTTAAAGCCCTAAGAGAAGAAGGTATAGAAACCGTCTTAATCAACCCAAACATAGCCACAATCCAAACCGACCCTCGTTTAGCGGGAGAAGTGTATCTCTTACCGGTAACACCAGAATATGTTGAAAAAGTTATTGAAAAAGAAAGACCGGACGGGATTCTTCTAGGATTCGGGGGTCAAACGGCCTTAAATTGCGGAGTTCAACTTGCAAAAAAGGGTATTCTCAATAAATACAATGTTAAAGTTCTGGGCACACCGATCCAAGCGATAGAAGACACTGAGGACAGAGAATTTTTTAGACAAGCAATGATTAAGGTAAACATTCCAATTCCGAGAAGTAAATCTGCCACTTCCCTCCATGAAGCCATTGCGGTGGCTAACGAGATACGATACCCAGTCATTATCCGAGTGGCTTATGCGCTAGGCGGCAAAGGATCCGGTGTAGCCAAGAATGAAGGTGAATTAAGGGAAATAGTTGATCGAGCCTTAGCTCAGAGCATCATTTCTCAAGTGCTGATTGAAGAATATGTGGGCCACTGGAAAGAAGTTGAGTATGAAGTCATGCGAGATTACGCTAACAATTGCTTAACCGTTTGCAACATGGAAAACATTGACCCTATGGGAATTCACACGGGTGACTCCATTGTCGTAGCACCCTCACAAACATTATCAAATCGTGAATACCACTTGCTACGTTTGGCTTCCATAAGAGTCATACAAAGTTTGGGTATAATTGGGGAGTGTAATATTCAGTGGGCCTTGGATCCAAAATCAGAGGAATTTTACGCTATAGAAGTTAACGCTCGGATGTCAAGAAGCTCAGCTCTTGCGAGCAAAGCGACGGGCTACCCCCTAGCTTACATAGCAGCCAAACTGGCGATTGGTTACCTTCTCCACGAGTTAATTAACAAGGTTACCGGAGTTACCACCGCTTGCTTTGAACCAGCCTTAGATTATGTCGTAGTCAAGTTCCCAAGATGGGATCTACAGAAATTCAGGAATGTAGACAGGCATATTGGTCCGCAGATGAAATCTGTCGGAGAAGTTATGGCTATTGGGAGATGCCTTGAAGAAGCTCTACAAAAATCGGTTCGCATGTTAGACATCGGGAAAGTAGGATTGATTTGTAATTCCGAGGACGAAGACTATGAATCAACAGAGATGATAAAGGATGTGTTGGCTAACCCCACACANGAAAGACTTTTCAAGATAGTCGAAGCCCTAAGAANGGGCATTTCAGTCGAAGAGATTTACGGACTAAGCGGGGTCGATCCTTTCTTTCTACGAAAAATTGAAAACGTCGTCAATATGGAGAAGAAATTACATTTCTCGAATATGAAAAACCATGATGTAAAACAAATGATTAAAGAAGCAAAGCGTCTCGGATTTTCAGATGTGCAAATCGCAATTTGCCTCAAAACAGAGGAAATGACCATACGAAAACTAAGAAAAGAAGCGAACATAGTTCCCGTTGTTAAGCAAATAGACACCTTGGCCGCTGAATGGCCAGTTAAAACAAATTATCTTTACCTAACTTACGGTGGAGACGAGGACGACATAGATTTTCACTCGAGTAAAAGCAAGGTCATGGTTCTTGGAGCCGGTGTTTTCAGAATAGGGTCAAGCGTTGAATTTGACTGGTGTGGAGTTAACACGATTTGGGCTCTCAAAAAGAACGGCGTTGAAGAAGCCATAATGGTCAACTATAATCCTGAAACGGTCTCAACGGATTACGACATATCCAATAAGCTCTATTTTGAAGAGCTGACCTTGGAGAGAATTTTAGACATATACGAAAAGGAAAATCCTATCGGCATCGTCACAAGCGTCGGAGGACAGATTCCAAACAACTTAGCCCTGAAGTTAGCCAATTCTGGTGTAAGATTGCTGGGTACATCTGGTGAGAGTATAGACTGTGCGGAAGATCGATCAAAGTTTAGCGCGCTCTTAGACAAACTTGGGATCCCACAGCCAGAATGGAGCGGACTAACAACAACAAGAGATGTCAAAGAGTTTGCTGAAAAAATCAGTTACCCGGTTCTCATTCGTCCAAGCTACGTTTTGTCAGGATCTGCTATGAGAGTTGCCTATTCAGAAGATGAATTGGAGAACTACCTCAAACTGGCAACTAAAGTTTCACNTGAACATCCCGTCGTAATCTCAAAGTTTATAGAAAAGGCTAAGGAGGTTGAAGTTGACGGCGTATCTGACGATGAAGACATATTGATAGGAGCAATTATTGAGCATATTGAAAACGCTGGAATTCACAGCGGCGATGCCACGATGGGCATTCCAACCCAAACGCTCCCTGACAGCGTCCTGAAAACCATTGAAGATTACACTTATAGAATTGTGAAAGCCCTTGAAATCAAGGGACCTTACAACATTCAATACCTCGTAAAAAACGGCGTCACCTATGTAATCGAATGCAATTTACGTGCTTCAAGGTCCATGCCATACGTCAGTAAAACTCGGGGAGTTAATTTAATAGAACTTGCCACATTGGCGATGTTGGATAAAAAGTTTAGAGATGTTGGGGTCACTGAACTACCATCCATCCAGCATGTTGGGGTGAAGGTTCCTCAGTTCAGTTTCATGCGTTTAAGCGGAGCCGATCCAGTTCTCGGAGTTGAAATGCTAAGCACAGGAGAAGTAGCCTGTTTGGGAGAAAACTTTGCAGACGCTCTATCAAAGGCACTACAGTCAACTGGTTTCAAGATTCCGCCAACTGACGGTTCAGTCCTGATAACTGTTGGTGGGGAGGAGTTAAAGAAGAAAATTGTACCAGTGGGAAAGGCGCTGAGGAAAATGGGCTTCAAAATCTATGCGACTAAGCATACTGCTGAGACCTTACGTAACGCTGGAGTAAATGACATCTCTGTTTTGCATAAGGTCAGAGAAGTTGGTAAGGACCCGAATATCGTTGACTATCTCCAGAAGGGCGAGCTAGATTTGGTGATTAACATACCGACGCCTAATAATGCAGGAAAATATTCAGAAATCATGAGAGACGAATACATCATCCGAAGATTAGCTATTGAATTCAACGTCCCAGTTGTAACAGACCTCGAGTTGGCTTCAGCCCTCACGAAAGTGTTGGAACAGCATGACAGCAACAAGCTTACTGTTCGTTCTCTAAACGAATATATGGATAGTTTGGAGCAGAAGTTTTGGTGAAAAACCGTGGGCGGTTCAGTGGCCCACCTCGTGCAGGTTGCGATATAGGATTTAGCAGAGTAACCCAATACGTTTTGGGAGGCATTGACACAAGGACAATCGCAGAGTTCCTGCTTAATAGAGAGTTAATTCTGTAGCATCCTCTTTTTCTTTACTTCTACCCTTTCCTTTTTCAAGCGGAACTCTTATTTCTGGAAGCCTTCATATATGCGCCTCTTATTGGTGGTGCCACACGATTGGAGAAAAACCAGATTTCCTTGCAAGTAGATGACCTACCGAAAAAATGGTACAATATCTTGCCGGATTTACCAGAACCCTTTCCTCCTCCAAAAGAGCCGGAGGAAGGACCTTCCCGCTTTGAATTCCTTGCAAGAACCATGGTGAAGGAGTGTTTAAGCCAAGAATCTTCTACCCAACGTTGGGTTCCCATACCTGAAGAGATAAGGGAACTCTACATTCAAGCGGGTCGACCTAGATCGTTGTATCGTGCTCGAAGACTTGAAAAATATCTAAAGCTGAAGAAGACAAGACTCTACTATAAACGGGAAGATCTGTCGCCTACAGGTTCCCATAAAACAAACACCGCCCTAGCGCAGGCCTATCTTGCTGCTAAACAGGGAAAAGAGGTGTTAGTTACCGAAACTGGTGCCGGACAGTGGGGCACAGCCTTAGCCTATGCATCCTGTCTTGCAGGCCTAGAATGTGTCGTTTTCTGGGTTCGCTCAGTCTACGACTGGAAGGTTGATCGCCGAACTCTAATGCAGCTGTTAGGAGCCAAAGTACACGCTTCACCGAGCAAGCGGACAAGAATGGGAAGAGAAATCCTCGCCAGAGATGCCAACCATTCTGGCTCACTTGGAATCGCTGTTTCGGAAGGCTTAGAGTACACAGAGAAACATGAAGGAAGCGTTTACTGTCTAGGCTCCGTTTTAAACCATGTCTTAATGCACCAAACCATCATAGGACTTGAAACTATCAAGCAGTTTGAGCTAATTGACGACCAGCCAAACCTGATTGTCGGCTGCTTGGGAGGAGGCTCCAACTTCGGCGGCATAACCCTTCCATTCGTCGGAGAAGTTTTAAATAAGAAGCGAGAATGCGAGTTTCTCGCGGCGCAGTCAATGGCTGCACCCAGCCTTCTCAAAGGCAAATATAAATACGATTTTGGAGATGTAGGCGAGCACACACCTCTAATGAAAATGTACACGCTGGGTCATAAAACAGAGATGGCTCCAATCAAAGCCGACGGCTTAAGATACCATGCCGCTGCACCTATTATTAGCTTGCTCAGACATCACAGAATAGTAAAAGCTGTTGCCTATCCAACCGATGAAAAAGCTATATTCGAAGCCGCAAAAATCTTTTTACAACGTGAAGGATGGCTGATAGCACCCGAATCCAGCTACGCGGTGAGAGCAACTATTGATGAAGCATTGAAAAACGAGAAGAAGGGAGAAGAGAAAGTCATTTGTATGAACATCAGTGGACATGGATTCCTAGACATCCCGGCCTACAGAGAGAAAATCCCAGTCTTGTCTTGAGCACATAGTATTTACAATTCATTTTGACACTCTTTATTTCTAAGTCAGAAGGCTTACATTTCGGTTAATCTACAATACAACAGAAGGGCGCCACGTTGTATTCTATTAAGGAGTATTTGCACGAAAAAGCTGAGGAATCCCGTCACCACGAGACGGCTGCATATTTAATGTTCATTGCAGGAGCCGTCTTTTTTGTGGGCGGGTTACTGGCCACAATGCTTAGCTCGAACAGTTTGGAATGGTTCATACTTCTCCCTTACAACTTCACGTCTCATCCAGCTAGCTTTTTGGGCTTAACACTAACGCTTTTAGGAATATCACTGTCGGTTTATGGAGTAGTGACAGGAATATTCTATTCACGCAAAAGAGCATTTTACCTACAACAGCTATATCAAGCTCACTCCTTTGTCGAAAAATCAAAAAACACGCCTAAAAGCAAAACGCAAAAGAGAGTAAACAGTAAGAAAGGTCAAGTTCCAAGAAAAAATTAGTTAGAGGATTGATTTTCGGGCGAAGCCAGTTTTTTGAGGTCTTCTTCACCCTCAGCGTAGCCAGACGCAATCAACACGTCGCCAGCATCAATTCTCAGGCTTGGACTGGGACGTACCCATTTACCGCCTCTTCTTACAACCAAAACCCACATGCCAGTTTCCTCATGGACCTGCGCCTCCCTCAGGGTTTTGCCTACCAGTAAGGACTCCTTAGAAACCTGAATGCGCACTACCGTTTCTTCAGCCTCTTCAATTGCCAATGCAAGAACAGGGTGAGGCTCAATTTCTCTCAACACAACCTCTGCAATTTGAGCCGCTGCATCAGCAATATTTTCTGTCACGACGCCTATTCTAATAAGTCCGAGAAAGTTTTTTGATTCTTCGGGTGGAATGCCTGCGGATAACACTAAGAGCTCGTAATCTGTGTGAAGCTTATCCACATGCTCTTCCAATGCTTGAACCTCTTCGGCCAACTCCTTGCTGTTAAGTAGAATAGAAGAATAGGCGAGGTCCAGCATAAGTTCAGAGGTGTCTTTCAGCTCTACCAACATGTCAACGATTTTTTTAAAAGATCCTTGGCTTGTGATCAACGTTAGTCCTCAAGTTTCTGGATTGTTCCTTTGGCGACACGTTCGATTTCTTCTATGCCTTGGGGGGCGCCTCGTACAATGAGAACATCTCCTTCCTTTATGGTTTCATTTTCTTCTGGGTTGATTATCCATTTTTTATTATGCCTGACGGCAATTATGTCGACGCCCATTTTTGCAGCTAATTCTAGTTCTCCGAGTTGTCTTCCAGTTAGGATGGATTTGGGTTTCACTTCTACACGCGTTAATTGCTCTTCAACCTTTTCGAAGGCTTCTCGTACGATAGGATGGATTCCTATTCCTTGTAATACTATTGTAGCTATATCTGCTGCGGCATCTGATATTTTATCGGTTGCTCTGGCTACCTTAGTAACTCCAACAAGAGACTCAGCGTCTTCAACGTCTCTAGCAGCTAACATAACATTCATATTCAGAAGGTAAGTAAGCGTGTCTATGTGGCTCTCCATTTCCATAACTTCTTCAGCAAGCGCCGGACTGTCAAAAAGCGCAGCCGAATAGGCCAAATCAATCATTAATTCAGAGAGATCCTTCATCTCAGTAAGAAGGTCTCTTACACCAACTGGTCTATACTCAACCTTTTCTACTCGAACCATACGGTGAAAACTCCCAAGGGAAAGCCTTTTGCTTCAATTAGCATAAATACTTCACACAAATATGTCTTATCCCATTTAGGCTCCAAGTTGCCAGAAGAGCACGGAAACAATTTTATAAATGAACATTAAAGAAACAATCAAATCTAGGTGGAAAGGATGCAGGATCCGCCACAAGGCGATCAAAATGACAAAGCTTTGGAAAATGGTCAGGGAAAGCTTCTTTTCCGAAGTGCTCTCCATAAGTGGCGGAACCCTGGCAGGCCTTTTTCTGGCTAGCAGTGCAATGCAGAATCTTTTGGAAAGCTTTCCTGGTTTATTGATTATGGTTCCTGGGTTCTTGGGGCTTCGAGGCAACATTCTGGGTGCTGTAAGTGCACGNGTTGGAACTGGACTACATACGGGTTTGATAGAACCAAAAATCACTTTAAAAGGTGATACCGCCATGAATTTTGNTGCTTCACTGTTNCTGAGCGTGTTTGTTAATACGCTTATCGCTGTGTTGGCTTATTTTGTCAGTGCTACTTTAGGTATGGATGCCATCTTGTGGAAACTCATGGTGGTGGGAGCACTAAGTGGCGCACTGGCCTCGGTGATAGTGGGACCCTTTACAATAGTGCTTACAATTCTGGTTTTCCGAAAAGGCATAGACCCTGACAGCGTTATGGGACCTCTCGTTACAAGCATTGGCGACATTACAGCAGTGATTTGCCTGTTTCTTGCAGCCATTCTGGTGAGGTAAAATGGAAAAAGAAACGTTTAAGCGTATAATGAAGGAAAGCNCCCCGGCACTTATAGTGGCGGCTTTGATCGACATTATGGCCGGCACAGCAATGCAACTTAGAGGAGTCGAAGCATGGGTTGCAATTCCCGCTTTTCTAATGCTAGTGCCATCTTTGAGCGACCTTGGAAACGATGTAGCTTGCATCATTTCTTCGAGGATTACGACACTTTTGGCTTTAGGTGTTATCGAACCTAAATTGGAGAGAAGCGAANCTTTAGAGAAGAACATCATTGCAATTGTAACTGTAGGCGTTCTTTCNTCATTTTACATGGGAATAATAAACTTCGCAGTCGCGGATAAAGCTGGGCTAGGGTCTGATCCAATGCTTCCTTTCTTGATGGCCTGTGTTATTTCAGTAACTGTACTTACTCTTCTCGTTTGTGTAGTTGCAATTACTGTAGCTTTTATAACTTGGCGTAGGGGACTTGACCCAGACAATGTAACAATACCGATAAGCACAAGCATCTCTGACTTACTAGCCATCTTTTCGTTACTTATTTCAATGCGAATAGTTGGATTCATCTAACTCAAAAGGCAAAAATCAAAGAAGTATTCACTTTTCTTTTTCAACTTCTCTAATAACATCCTCAAATATGTCAAGACCAGCGTCCATCAGCTCAGTAGTAATATTCAGAGGAGGCGCCACACGAAGTGAAGATGCACCGCTTGTAATAATGGCTACACCTCGCTTCCAACATCGTAACATAATTTCTTTAGCCTCTTCTCTACCAGGCTTTTTGGTTCGTTTATCGGTTACTATTTCTGCGCCTATCATCAAACCTTTTCCCCTAACATCGCCAAGAATTTCGCTTTCTTCCTTTAGCTCTTCAAGTCGCCTAAGGACACGATTACCTTGCTTAGTTGCGTTCTCGAGAAGTCTTTCCTCTTTAATTACGTTAATGACCGCCAATGCGGCAACACATGAAACAGGGTTTCCTCCAAAGGTTGTAGCGTGAGAGCCGCCCTCCCAATCCATAAGCTTAGCTCGTGCCACAGTCGCGCCAAGAGGCATGCCCGACGCAATGGCTTTGGCTATACAGATGATGTCAGGTTCAACTTTCCAATGCTCGATTGCGAACCATCGTCCAGTTCGACCCATTCCTGCCTGCACTTCGTCGTCTATTAGCAGTAAGCCATACTTATCTGCTAACTTCTTGAGGCGCTGAAAGTATTCTGGTGGAGCCATTACGTAGCCGCCTTCGCCTTGTATAGGCTCAAATAATACACCAGCAACCTCTTCTGACGGTGCATACTTCTGCAAAACTAGTTCGTCGATAAAGTTGACACACCAGTAGTCACAGTCTGGCAACGCCAGTTTATAGGGACAGCGATAACAGTAAGGATAAGGTACATGAATCACTCCTGGAAGCAAGGGGAAAAAGTGTCTCTTCTGTACGGGTTTACTCGCTGTGAAAGAAAGCGCTCCTAAGGTGCGACCATGAAAAGCTCCGATGAAAGCGATGAATCGATGTTTTCGCGTGTGCCATTTTGAAAGCTTTACTGCAGCTTCAACAGCTTCTGTTCCGCTGTTTCCGAAAAAGACTTTCTTTTCGAAGCGTCCTGGAGTAATTTCGCCCAGTTTTTCAGCTAAGTCAACGACTTCAGAATAGTAGAAGTCAGTGTTAGAATAATGGAGGAATTTGTCGCATTGCTTCTTTATGGCTTGGACAACTTTGGGATGGTTGTGTCCCACGTTCAGGCATAATAGCCCAGAGTTAAAGTCTATGTATTCGTTTCCGTCAACATCCTTCACTATGCAGCCTTTGCCCGATTCAATAGCAAGTGGATAGAATCGGACAAAAGAGGGGGAAATTAAGGCTTCATCTTTTCTAACTAATTCTCTTGCCTTTGGACCTGGCGGACGTACAACGATTTTTGGATGATCGCTCATAGGCTTCACCTTAAGGAGATGAACCTTTTTGGAGCCTCTGCTTTTAAGGATATTCCCTCTTGTTTAATCTAGGAAAAAATAAGTAAAGCTGTGAAACCTTTCGGTGGAAGCTCCAGCTATTTTGTAGTTGTTTCGTTCGCTTGCAAAACTCACTTAGATTCGGCTTTGGCTACGGTTATTTCAATGGTGGAAACGTTGGATTTCCGTCCTTCTCTTGTCATCTCTTCGGTTCCTATCTTGATTTGCTTCAGCCCTAGGCCTTTGATGAAAGCTCGGCGAAGAAGTTCAATGGTGTCCACTGCTCTGCTGATGGATCGTCCCCTGGCCTTAACGCATACTTCTTCTGCTCCTGAGTTGAAGAAGGTAAGGCAGGCAACCACGTAGTTCATCACTGGTTTCCTTCCGATTAGGACGATGTTTTCGCCTGCTTTTCTGGATGGTTTTTCAGGTGCTTTAGCTTCTTTTGGGGGTACCTCAGCTTTTTTAGGTGCTTCAACCTTTTCAGTTTTCTCTGTTTTTGCTTGTTCTTTTTTAGACAGTTTACTTCCTCCTCAAAGTTAACATTGAAATTTGTTCCTTATTACATAGATTGTGGCTTCTTATATTTTTCCCATAAATAGTATGCTGCCAAGAAATACACATTAACGATATTGTTTACGTGTTCTGCCGAGTACCAGAAAGGTAGGTTTTTTCCTTGTACATCTTGGAGTGTTGCTTCAGAGTTTTCATGATTCGAAGGTTAACACTAATATTGAAGAACTCACACTTCTGTGTTTCTAACAAATAGGAACATATGGGCATCACGACAGAAAAGCTGGAGAAGACAAAGATGGGAAAGATTGTAATAAACGAAAACTTTTGTAAGGGTTGCGCTTTATGTGTCGAAACTTGTCCACAACATTTTATTCGAATCGCTAAGCACATCACACCTCAAGGCTATCACCCAGCCGAATTTGTAGATCCAGAAGAGAAATGCACTGGCTGTACTTTGTGTGCTCTAGTCTGTCCAGATGCAGCAATAGAAGTTTACAGGCAAACAAAGAAGGAGGCTACCTAATGGAAAAGAAGTTCATGACAGGAAACGAGGCAATAGCAGAGGCTGCCGTTCAAGCAGGATGCAGATACTTTTTTGGGTATCCAATAACGCCGCAAAGTGAACTCCCAGAACACTTAGCAAGGCGTTTGCCAGAGGTAGGAGGATGTTTTCTGCAAGCAGAAAGCGAAATAGCTGCAATCTACATGGTTTTTGGGGCAGCAGGTGCGGGAGCCAGAGTATTGACCTCATCTTCAAGCCCAGGCATCAGCCTCAAGATGGAAGGCATATCCTATATAGCAGGGGCAGAGCTTCCATGCGTTATAGTTAATATTATGCGTGGTGGACCAGGTCTAGGCGGAATCCAGCCTACACAATCGGACTATTTTCAAGCTACAAAAGGAGGCGGTCACGGAGATTACCACCTGGTTGTCATTGCCCCATCAACTGTCCAAGAAGCAGTCAACCTAACGATGGAAGCATTCGATTTAGCGGATAAATACAGAACTCCGGTAATGATTCTGGGAGATGGATATTTAGGTCAGATGATGGAGCCGGTAGAATTTGAAACAAGGAAGATACAGCCTCTTCCTCCAAAAGACTGGTCCCTGACAGGCGCAAAAGGAAGACCTCGACGTATAATCAAAACTCTTTATCTCCAACCCGAAGTTTTAGAAAAACGCAATTTAGTGCTTCATCACAAATATCAAGAGATTAAGAAGAATGAAGTCCGTGTCGAGACCTATCTAACCGAAGATGCCGAAATCATTATAGCGGCATATGGAACCGTTGCACGAATAGCAAAGTCAGCCATTAAGATTCTACGTGAAAGAGGCATAAAGACGGGATTAGTGCGGCCAATTACGCTCTTTCCGTTTCCCTACCAGACTTTCTCCCAAATAAGCGACAGGATTAAGAAGATACTTGTAGTGGAAATGAGTTTAGGACAGATGGTGGAAGATGTTAAACTCGGAGTCTGCGGAGAAGCTGAAGTGTATTTCTATGGACGCACTGGGGGAATGGTTCCAAGCTACGATGAAATCGTTACCGAAGTAGAAAAAATAATGAAGGAGGCTTGAGAAGATGCAGAAGGTTTTTGGTAGACCTGAATCATTACTCGCCGTAAAAACTCATTACTGTCCAGGATGTGGGCATGGAATTATTCATCGTCTGCTTGCAGAGGTCATTGATGAACTTGATGTAAGAGAGAAAACTGTTGGGGTTGCGCCTGTAGGTTGTTCTGTTTTAATTTACAACTACATTGACTGTGACATGTATGAAGCCGCTCATGGCAGAGCACCAGCAATCGCGACAGGCTGCAAGCGTGTACATCCAGAACTAACCGTTTTTACTTACCAAGGAGACGGAGACTTAGCTGCAATTGGTACCGCTGAAGTTGTCCACGCAGCCGCACGAGGAGAGCTGATCACAACAATTTTTGTTAACAATACAGTATATGGAATGACTGGAGGACAGATGGCCCCCACGACTCTTGTCGGTCAGAAAACAACAACATCTCCATTCGGACGAATCCCAAAACAAGCAGGGTACCCCATTAAAATGTCCGAGCTCCTTGCCACATTAAACGGTGCATCCTACATTGCAAGAGTAAGTGTACATACTCCAAAAAACATCTTGCAAGCCAAAAAAGCCATGAAAAAGGCGTTTGAAACCCAAATAAAAGGGCTTGGTTACTCCCTCGTAGAAGTGTTATCGCAATGCCCAACAATATGGAGACTCTCTCCAAAAGAAGCGTTGAATTGGGTTGAAAAGGAAATGATACCGTACTATCCGTTGGGTGAATTCAAGGTTCCAAAGGAGGAGAAAGCATGAAAGAAAGCATCAAAAAACCTCTTTACACCGATGTTCTGATGGCTGGATTTGGCGGACAAGGACTTATGTTTATCGGAAAGCTGCTGGCCTTTACCGCAATGAAAGAGGGGAAAAACGTGACATGGATTCCTTCGTACGGTCCAGAAATGCGGGGAGGAAAAGCCAACTGCACTGTAGTGATCTCTGACAAAGAAATAGCATCACCTGTCATAACGTCTCCCAATGCGCTAATAATAATGAATAATCCCTCATTGGAAGCTTTTGAACCGAAGTTAAAAAGCGGCGGCGTGTTAATCTGGAATGCTTCGTTAATAACCAAGCAAATAAAGAGAAAAGATATCAGCAATATTCCGGTTCGCGCAAACGAGTTTGCTTCTCAAGTCGGCGAGGAAAAGGCTGCGAATATGGTGATGCTTGGTGCCTATATAGCATACACGGGTGTTATAGCTAAAGAAACCGTTATGGAATCATTAAAAGAGTTTTTAGGGGCAAAGAAGAGCCACTTCTTCTCTGTCAATGTTAGAGCTTTCGAAAAGGGAATGGAATGCGTGTCTGACATCCGTTAAGTATGTCGGGAAAATATAGGGAGGAAAATGGCGTGGAGAAACTCAAGGAGATTAGGTGGCATGGACGAGGCGGTCAGGGAGCATGGACTGCAAGCGAAATCTTGGCAAAAGCGGCTATACTAGAAGGAAAATATATTCAATCTTTTCCAGAGTTCGGCCCTGAACGTATGGGAGCGCCGGTGAACTCTTATACACGAATAAGCGAAGAGCCAATAAATCTACACTGCTCAGTTTACAAGCCAGACATTGTAGTCGTTTTGGACCCAACTCTTCTAAAAACAGTGCCAGTGAGCCAAGGACTAAAAGAAAACGGAGTCCTCATAGTCAACACAAAGGTAACTCCCACCGAAATTCGGAGAAAGCTAGACTTAAAAACTGGAAAGATCTGGACCGTTCCTGCAACTGAAATAGCGATTAAGATTCTGGGGAGACCCATAACCAATACGGCAATGATAGGGGCTGTTGCAAGAGCAACTCAGATTATAGGCTTAGAAAGTATAAAAAAAGCCGCAAACGAAAGATTTCCAACAAATGTAGCCGAGAAAAATATTGCAATAATCAAAGAAGCCTACAAGGAGGCAAAAACCGAATGAGCACAAAAGAAAAGAAAGGTTGGAAAGAAATCCCAGTGGCTGGAGTATGCTGGATTCCAAGCACAGCTTATCTAACCGGAGACTGGAAAACCTACCGCCCTGTATGGGATTCGGAAAAATGTACCCGATGTATACTATGTCATCTCTACTGTCCAGACGGTGCTATAGCGTGGAAAGCTGAAACAAACGAGATGGTATTCAACTATGATTACTGTAAGGGGTGCGGAATCTGCGCGAACGAATGTCCAGCCGATGCAATATCAATGAAATTGGAAGGAGAGGGATAAACGTGGTGGTAATTCAACAAAAGGGGCAAAAGGTAATAGCCTTAAACGGAGACGAAGCAGTCGCATACGCAGTGAAGCAATGTGACGTGGATGTGGTAGCCGCGTATCCTATAACCCCGCAGACAATAATAGTTGAAAGGTTCAGCGAATATGTTCACGATGGTGAAGTAGACACGGAGTTTGTATGCACAGAATCAGAACACAGCGCGCTTACGTGTTGTCTTACAGCGACGGCGGTTGGAGCAAGAACTTTTACGGCAACAGCCTCTGCGGGCTTAGCTTTAATGCATGAAATTCTCTACGTGACTTCTGGTTGTAGGGCTCCAGTTGTGATGGCGGTTGTGAATCGAGCCTTGTCTGCTCCGATTAACATACATGGTGACCACTCGGATAGCATGGCTGAGAGAGACTCTGGATGGATACAAATCTACGCAGAGAACAGTCAGGAAGTATACGACTCGATTATACAGGCCTTCAGAATAGCAGAGCACCCGGAAGTCTTATTACCCACATTGGTAGGTCTCGACGGATTCTTCTTAAGTCATACCTTGGAAAATGTGAGTGTTCTAACAGATGATGTTGTTCGAAATTTCGTTGGTCAAAGGCGGTTCCCACACGTAAGAAACCATGAAGGAAAATTGGTGCCTTTCAAGCTTGACCCTGAAAACCCAATAACAATAGGCCCACTAGACCTCTACGACTACTACTTCGAGCATAAGAGACAACAAGAAGAAGCCATGCAAAGGGCATCTGAGATAATTAAGAAGATTAATGAAGAATATGCGGAAATCAGCGGACGCCAATATGGAAACGGCCTAGTTGAATCATATAGGCTGGAAGATGCAGAATTGGCAACTGTATGCATAGGCTCAACAGCGGGAACCGTCAAAACAGTTGTAGACCAGCTACGCGCAAAAGGAGTGAAGGCTGGACTATTGAGAATACGAGTCTTCAGACCTTTACCAGTCCAACACATAATAGAAGCCTTGCAAAATGTGAAAACCGTGGCTGTAATGGATAGAAGTTGCAGCTTCGGGGGTCATGGAGGTCCTGTTTTTCACGAAATTAGACATGTTCTTTATGACTCAAATATACATCCGCACATAGTAAACTACATCTACGGCTTAGGCGGAAGAGACATGTCACAACGCCTAGTTCAAAAAATCTACGAGGATCAAGCAAAGATTCTGGAAACAGGTCAAACCGAACAGCCAGTCCAGTTTATAGGGTTAAGAGAGTAAAAGAGGCAAAAGAAATGGCATCAGAATGGAAATTTACTGCAAAGGAAATTGCAGAGAAACCGGAACTTTTCATGTCCGGACATAGAGCATGCGCAGGATGTGCTCCAGCGACAGTTCATAGACTTATATTAAAGGCTGTTAGAGGACCAACAATAGCAACGCATTCAACCGGATGCATGGAAGTAACCTCGACTATCTATCCCTTTACAGCATGGAAGATACCGTGGATACATACGGCCTTCGAAAACGTGGCTGCAAACGCTTCTGGAATTGAAGCAGCCACAAAGATACTGAGAAGAAAGGGCAGGTTTAAATATGAACATGTGGACGTTATCGCATTTGGAGGAGACGGGGGAACCTTCGACATAGGCATACAAGCCTTGTCTGGAGCCGTTGAACGAGGACACGACTTTCTTTATGTCTTATATGACAACGAAGCTTACATGAACACAGGAATACAAAGAAGTGGAGGAACACCATTTGGAGCGTGGACAACAACTTCTCCTGCCGGTAGAAAAATCCCTGGAAAACCCCAGCTTAAAAAGCCAATCGCAGATATAATGGTTGCACATGAAATGTCATACGTGGCAACCGCAGCNCCAGCCCACTGGATAGACCTAGTAAGAAAGGTGAGAAAAGGCTTAGAAACGAAGGGNCCAGCCTTCTTACATGTAATAGCTCCTTGTCCAAGAGGGTGGCGCTACGACCCAAGCAAGAGCATCGAAATCTCACGCTTAGCCGTTGAAACATGCGTATTCCCATTGTGGGAAGCCATAGACGGCGAATACAACCTATCGGCGCAAAGCAAGGTTATAGCTCTGAAACCGGAGCGGAAGAAACCAGTAGAAGACTACTTGAAAACACAAGGGCGCTATAGACATCTGTTTACACCTAAGTTTGAGCGCCTAATCAGCAAGATTCAAGGAATAGTAGACAAGCGCTGGCAAAGACTGCTCAAGAAGAGTGAAATGCCCTGATTCTCCTTTTTAGACTAGAAAACGACGAGCAGTATACTCCAAATTAAGCCGACTAAGGGAAATATGACTGCGGCTAGTGTTTTTGCACGTAAGAAGGCCTTTTCGGCTAGAATGCAGAGCCGCCCTACATGTTTTTCGCCAATAACTCTAACATTCGGTGTTACCTTCGTAAACCAAGCGGTTTCGGCGGGTTCTAAGTTACTTCTTGCATTTGTTACAGCTTGCTCAATGTATTTGATGAGTTTTTCCTGATCTATTGCTTCTCCAAGCGGATGATAACCTCTTGGAGTCAGCACAATGCCGTTTACTGCGTGAGTATCTGTGGTTAAGACTTCGCCATCATCAAAGCCTAGTTCATTTAGTCTTTGAAGAATTCTTTCTCGAAGACCAGAGACCATGTTATTTCCGTCAACAGTGATGTATGTTATCAATTGATCTTTCACTTTCACCACGATAGCGCAGATTCCACCAAGACCCATACCGTCTTTCAGGCTGAAGTCGGTGGGAACGATTTTCGCTGCTCCCACTTGCAAGGAGCTTTTCTCGCTTTCCAAAGCAGTTTCCAGGCTTGTAACTGCAGCCTCTTTAAGAGGAGAAATCGCCCTTTCAACATGGAAAGGTCCTTCGAGGCTATTGTGGGCGTCAATAGTTACTGCCATTGATAGACCTCGCTTTCTAGCCTCTTCCGTGATGAAAGACTCCAAATCTCGAGGAAGGTCTTCCATTGTTTGAGGAGCCAAAGTCAATGTGAAAAGAGGGCATTCCCCAAAAATCTGGCAACTCGCATGGGCGCCATTTCTCTGAACCCGCATAAGAGGGGTAGTTGTGGAGTCAAAATCTGAGACATCGACCATTTGGGAAATATTTCGGATAATCTTTTGGTTTTGAGCTTGCGAAGCGATGTCCATATCATGCCCAGATAGCCCATGAGGCACGGAAACTATACAGTTCAACTTGTTTTCCAGCTCCTTCTGAAGCAAATAGGGTAAGGCGCTACTGCCCACATTTTTAAAGGGGCCAGGATGAAAAGCTGGAACAACTATAGTTGCTTTCGCCTTTTCGTCTGCACGAAACATGATTACGGAAACCTTTATGCTTCGCTCGACGCTGAGTCTTTCCAGAAGACTTTCCAAAGGTTCATTCAGGTCTTCTGCCCAATTCGCCATGAAGACTTTAAGAACAGAAAGCGACTTTACGCCGAGAATTCTTGTGCCCATACGGTTAAGGAAAAACGTGAAGCAGAAAGCTGCTATAACGCTTACAGTTAGCGATGATGCAAAGAAGAGCAAAGTTGAAGAATCAAAGAAATGGCCTCTTATTCCACCCATGACGACCACTGGTACAGCATATAATCCAGGTTGCAGAATAGAATAGAAGATAATCCGTCCATTACTGGCAAAAGAAATTGCCGAAAATACCAGCAAACGGAGAATGAGGATGGCACATAAGCCTAAAAGGAAAAGTCTTAACCAAAGAGCAAAATTGTTAAGGAAAATGTAACTGAAGCCTCCGAGAAGAATGAACACGATCCAAAAAAGGTTGGAATATAGGGAAAGAGCGGAAAAACGTCTCAAATTAAGAATGGCGTCGCTTTTAAGGCTACTAAGATTTATTGCAAAATCAGCCAACATTGTCAAAATGAAAAGAATAGCTCCAACGACCAAGCCTAGCTGAAGTCCATATAAAGAGGGAAGAATCGGCAAAGCAACAAAGACACCTATAAAAAGGCATGTTGTGAAAAGCCAGATTGTTAGGGTTCTGTAAGATGGAAGGGTGAATAGAGAGGAGTAGCGTTTTACTGCCTTGTTAATGTAGTCATTTAATGCATCTGTGGAATCCAAATTAATGCCTCTTAGGCTTTACTCGTAACTTAAAGGAAACTAAAAAAGTTACTCAACGTTCGCCTTTTTCCCTACAAACCGTTCAATACATTCTGAACCACAGCCTCAGCAATGTTTTAGCAACGCTGTGAACTCTTAAGAATGCAAAATTTACATCAATTTTGGAAGAACCACTTGTTCAAACCCCGATTGTTTCATTGAAAAAGCTCAAAAAAGGGTTTGTGACAGTAACCTGCTATTAGTGTGAAACTTAGCGACCATCATATATCAGCATGAAAAAGTTGTTATGCTACTGATGAGATAAGGTTTTAAGCTTGAAAACACTGTAAGATTCTGCTGGTATTCATGTCGGAAAGTGTTCCACCGACCGTATTTCACATGCTCGAAAAGAATGTGGGACGCAGAGTTGTGGCAATTTTAGACCCTTCTTATGGTTTCGAAGGCAAACTAATAGCTGTTACTCATGACCCGCCGGGAATATGGCTCTCCGACGCAGATGCAATAATCCTGCGTGCAACGATAGCCCAGCCGATACCACGGGTTGTTGGAAAAGAAGACCGAAGTGAGGTATTCATCAATCTTAACTCGGTTCAACGCATTGAGGTCCTACATAAGAGCAAGTAGCTTGGCTCGTCTGCAAAACTTTTTAGAGGTGCGGGTGCGCTCAGGTGAATAGAGTGAGAGGAAGGTCTTTGGCGCTGTTACGTGTCCCGCACCATTAGCATCTTTGGGAAAAAGAGGAATATAAGAATATTCTAGAATATTCTTACACAGTGTCATATAGGCCCTAAGAAGGCTCTTGCAAGAATAACCGCTATTGTTAGAGCCGCTGCCAAAGCTACAACGAGTTCCGGTCTTACCTTGATGCCCTTTGTTTCTTCTTCAAAAAATCGAAGCAAACCAGCGCTTGCAGAAGGCATAGGTGCTGATTCACGTTTTTTGGATCTTCGACTCAAGACGCGCACCTCAATGTTGCAAGAATGATAAGCGAAGTTTCCTTTAATTAAACTTACGTTATTCCAAACTTTTATCTTGCTAAGCCGTAATGAATACACACGTGAAGGTGTCTACATGACCTCACCACGCGAATATTATGTTAAAGCTTTAGATTTGCTTCAGCAACATCACAATTGGTTTCGAGAAACGATTCCGCTGATTGCAAGCGAGAACGTGCCAAGTCCTGCTGTGCGAGAGGCACTTGCAACAGATTTTGGAAACCGTTATGCAGAAGGCTGGCCTGGTGAACGCGTCTACGCTGGATGTCTCTACATTGACCAAGTTGAACTCGTTTGCATAAACCTTGTAAAGCAGTTGTTCAGAGCAGAATTTGTGGATGTTCGTCCAATTTCAGGTGTGGTTGCAAACTTGGTTGTCTATACTGCGTTCACCGAGCCTGGTGATGTTATGATGGCCTTATCTATTCCCTGTGGCGGACACATCACTATGGGTAAGAAAAAGCTGGGAGGCACAGCTGGCGCAGTGCACGGCTTGGTTGTGGAATATCTTCCGCTTGACTATAAGGAGTTAAACATCGATGTAGATAGAACAAAGCGGAGAATTTCAAAGTTGGTGAAAGAGGGGAAATCGCCAAAACTTGTCACGTTTGGCGCCAGCGTGTTTCCATTTCCTCACCCAGTGAAGGAGTTGGCAGAAACGTTCCATGAGGTTGGCGCAACCGTAGCTTATGATGCAGCCCACGTGGCTGGCTTGATTGGAGGAGGCTGTTTCCAAGATCCTTTAAGAGAAGGTGCTGACGCTGTCACTTTAAGCACTCATAAGACGTTGTTTGGTCCACAGCATGGAGGCGTGCTTTCATGGGAAAAATATGCGGACAAGATTAAGCGNGCAACCTTCCCTGGCATGGTTAGTAATCATCACTTACATGCATTGGCAGGAGTTACTATAGCATGCTCGGAAATGTTAGCGTTTGGAAAAGAGTACACTCAGCAGATCGTTAGGAATTCCAAAGCTTTGGGTCAAGCGCTCTATGAACGCGGCTTTAATGTTTTGGCAGAGCACAAGGGCTTCACGGAGTCCCATGTGCTGATTATAGACATAACCAAGTATGGCGACGGAGGCACAATTGAAGAACAACTGGAAAAGGCGAACATGATCATTAATCGAAACCTTCTACCGTGGGACATAAAGGAAGGCCGCCACTTCATGCATCCTGGTGGAATAAGACTTGGAACGTCAGAGATTACGAGACTTGGAATGAGAGAAAGTGAGATGGAGGAAATCGCAGAGTTCATTAAAAGAGTGATAATTGGCAAAGAAGATGCAGAAAAAGTGAAGAACGACGTTAGAGAGTTCCGAAAGGATTACCAGAAGGTGCATTATTGCTTTGAAAACGCCACCGAAGCCTATCAGTACATCAAACTCCGCTGAAACCACAATTTGGACCATAGGACACAGCAACAGGTCTCAAAAAGCATTCTTAGAAATGTTGAAGGAACATGAAATTGAAGTCTTAGCTGATGTCCGTAGCTTTCCAAGGTCGAAAGTTGAGCATTTTAAGAAAGAAGCAATGGAACGATGGCTGCCAGAGCAGGGAATTGAATATGTTTGGCTGGGTGAAGAGTTGGGTGGATATCGTCACGGCGGCTACAAGGCGTATATGAAAACCATGCTGTTTAAAGACGGAATGCAGAGGCTTTCCGAGATTGCGGAGCAGAAGAAAACATGTATTATGTGTTTGGAGCCAAATCCGAAGTACTGTCATCGCCGTTTTATATCAGCATGTTTGGAAAGCGAAGACACAAAGGTATTACATATAATTGCTAAAGGGCAAACAAGCCTCCTCAAGTTTAAAATCCAAAACCGACAGTAGATAGTTAGGAAGGCTCACCATCATGCATGTCTATGAATTCCAAGATATGATGCGCCAGATCTATTTCCACCATGACTCGAAGCGAGGAGCAGAAGGAACTTACTTGTGGCTTGTAGAGGAAGTTGAAGAATTAGATGAAGCCATTAAAGGAAGAGACAAGAAAGCTTTAGAAGACGAGTTTGCCGACGTTCTCGCATGGCTGGCATCGCTAGCAAACGTGGTCGGCATAAACCTAGAAGAGGTGGCTATGGCGAAATACAATCAAAAATGTCCAAAATGCCAGAGCAAGCCGTGCCAATGCACCCAAAGTTTTACAGCACTGCGGCTGGGTCAACATTAACAATAACACGCACAATTTAGCTGTGTCTTCGATAGAGGATAGCACAGAACTCGTCTGTCATCCAATATTACTTGCGGCGTTTTATGTTAGTGCACTCTGGCACCAAGTCATGTTTTCTAGAATCCTTGCTAGAAAGCCTTCGCCAAGCAACACGTAAACTCAGCTTGAAGCGCAATTTCAGCAGTTGTTGTTGTTTTCTCCCTAAGTTTTGACCAACCACAAGCACTCTAAGCCTTTTCAGCTGAATCCCAGAAGTAGTAGTCTTTAAGCACTATGGGACTACTAGTTCTAAACCAAGACCGAGAGCCTCAGAGAATGCAGTTGTCGTCGTCTGCAGTGGGGATGGCGACGACAATAAGTGCGCCTGTGTGGGGTGATGTGTGTCAAGGAATGTCTTTGCGTTCCGTCTCAAAATTGAGACATTGACAGCAGAATTGAATAGTATTGATTCAAGCAACCCCCAAGGCTAAAAAACAACCGTTTTAGCGAAAGAGATTGAATAAAGAGAAAATCTCTGTGTCGTTAAGCAAGGACGTACTGAAGTGGATCGACCAGGAAAGAGAAAAGGCGCCTTATGATCCAAGTCGATCCGCCTTCATCGAACAGATCTTGCGCTTTTCTTTGGTGTCAGCGCCGATAGTCATTGAAAGATGTCAACTCCATGCAACAGAGTACATTCTAACATACACACAAGAGGAGCTGCGAATCTATGGTAAATGGTCTCAATTAAGAGATGTAAATTTAGGAGCAGATTTGAGCCTTTTCTCCGAAAAGAAGGAAAAATGGCAGAGATTTTTTCAAAATTGTCTCTGAAGTTTTTATGCCAGCAAACTGCCATCTTAACATACTCCTAAAGGATTTCGCTTCTGAACATGCTCAGGCACGCCAGCTTTACTACGACCATTCAAGGCTTCTTTCAGAACAGAGACCAACTCGTGTACGTCGCTGCTCAGCTTGTCGACTTTCTCTTCCACGCTGCCTAGACGTTGTTCAAGGCGGCGTACATTCAAATGCATAAGCAGCCGTGCTTTAGCCAGATCCTTACCATGATATTCTTCATGCGCAACTTTCTCCGGCGGGCTCTCATCGATGCTGCCGACGTCCTGGACAATCGTTGTGCCCAGCTTAACAAGCTCCCTAGCCTCTTCACTGTAAAAACGCGTTATAGGCTGATGCAACGGCACGCCAACATCACTAAGCACCATACCAAACCTGTTCTCCAAAACCATCCTTACACGCTCAACAATCCTGCCGCTAAGCATCAACAACTCGTCAACATCAAAACCCCGAAGGCTGCCAGGATGAACAATAATACTCTTACTCGTCCGCGCCCGCGGTACTTAAACAAACTTATAGAACATTCAGCATTTTTCTAATTAACCTTGGACAAGGGTTTGTTGTCCAGCGCCAGTCAATTCCCATTGAAAAGGCCTTTTCCCTTTGCGGGCAACAACCTTCTCGGCTTCAAAAAGGTGCAGGTGATGAAGCACTGCCCCATAGCTCATTCCGTTTCCTTTTGCAATGGTTTTGGCGTTAGACGACTGCTTTTCCAGAAAACGTGCAATCCGTGAACGAGCAAGCAATCCTAATCGGACATTTCTCTTCTCAGTTAAGAAGGCTTTCGGATGGTATCTTTCCTTCACTGGGACTCCTCAAACTATTCTTGGTTTCAGGCAATAAAGTCTTTGAGGCTTATCTGTTTAGGTTTTTTGCCTTCAAAAAGAGAGTTAATCTCCTCCTGCACCAGCGTTAGGCGCTGAGCATAATAGTTTGGCAGTTCATACCTGCGTATCAACTGGTTAGCAGCCTCCAAATATTTCTGAATCCCGCCGCGATAGACCGTTAAGGTCAAGGGTCCCCCACACTCTAGACATACACCCTTCAGCGGTAATCTCCTGAACTTCCTGTTGCATGCCTTACAGCGAAAGCCCTGAGTGGAGAACGCCCGCAGATTACCAGAAATATCACGCATAAAATGAGTTGTCAAAACTATCAGAGCTACCCTTTTGGCATCCACAGCCTCAATTTTCTCTGCGAGCTGAAGTTGACTGCTCAACTTGTCAGTCATCCGTCCCAGCTTCTTATATGCACTCTCCCGATTTCCCATGTTAATGTTAGAAACCGGAACCGTGTAGCTGAAACCCTGAAACTGCGCTTCACTGCCCAGCCTATGCTCAACAATATCTATAATCGCTCTAACTTCATGCGGAGACACATTCTGCAAACTCTTCTCATAAAAAACCAACGGATAAGCACCTGCAACATCCACTTCATGTGCTTGCCGCTGAACCTCAACAGGGTTAACCACTGGAATAATGAACAGGGGCGCATCCATAATCCCCCCTATCTGAGCTGGCAAGTATTCTTTAGAAAAATTAAGAACAGTGTCTAACGCAAGCATCAAAGCATCTTCGTCGCCATCGCAATCTCTACGTTTCGCTGAGTGCCAAAGGGGATGCGCATAACAAACGTGTAAACTGGTGAAGCCGATAATTCTTCCAAGAATACCCACAGAAGTGTGAGGGGCTAAACCTATAANNAACTGCCCGATGAGATCGCCAATCCCTTTGACATTGTAGTAAGCTGGAAGCCCGTAGACTTTCTCCAAGAGTTCGTCGAGAAAGCTGGCTACACGAACAAAATATTCTGCACATGCCATTGGAATAACAACATCTTGAATCCTCAACTCGCAAATCTGGTCAAGCTGAGCTAAAGGATTCCCGTTGACATCGAATAGGTAGCCTAACTGCCTAAGCCTTTCCGCAGATACACCTATTTCCTCAGCCTTAAAATGGGTCAATGGAGCATCAGTTGCATCGAACCGTGTTGTGCCGTCTTTGAAAACCGACAAATCATGTTTAGCTCTTAAAATTCCTTTTTCAACGATTTCGGGAACCTTCGACTCATTTATTAGTCCTTTAACCCCCTTCACAATCGATGGAAAAGGAAGATTCAACCTTTCACATGTTTCTTCAATTAGCTCTCTGAAATTCACTGCTTGCTTTTCAAAGCTTCTCGTTCTGCTCTTACAAACTGGGCATACAGGCTCCTTAACAACACGTTTACACAGTAAACACACACGCTCAACAATTGTCTGCACATCGCATCTGGGACACTTCACCTTAAAGGTTACATCACGACAGCTAGGACAGCGCCTTTTAGCTATTTCAACTTCAACAACCGCCTTGTTAGATGCTTCTACTAGATTCCGTCGTGAACCACCAGCCAAGCCTACGGGGAAAAGCGCATGAACAAGAGGATGCATTTCGCGTCTTCTGGCTTTTTCAGGACGCCCCATTCTCGCACCAACAACGGTAGGTGCCTTCTCTCGAACAACAATCCCAGTTAGATCCTTAATGACCTCTAAGACGGGTTTAGCATGGGATATTCGCTTTTTTGGAACATCCAATCCCAAGCAAAACGCAAAAATCAGCGCGTCGTCTTTTTCGATTTTGATCTTTTCGTTAACAACCTTATGTGGCACACATAACTTTTCCAGCAATTTTTTCACAGAAGCATCTGATGCACCAGTTACCTCTGAAATCACCTCGTTCTCCTTGCGAATTTCACACTCAAAGATCCATTTCCTCAACTTTCCAAAATCTTCTGGCGAGATGCTATGCCAAAAGTACGTAAAGACAGGATGAAGCGGCACATTAAGGGCGGAAGCCAACTTCACAGCTTCTTTGGCTGTCGGCTTGTTCTCAAAAGGATTTCTCAAAAACATCTCTAGGTGAGTCACGTCAATTTCATCTTTCGTAGCAGCCGCGTTCAAATCTCCATTAAACAAAGCTTTAATAGCTGCCTGAAGCTCTTGGCTCCACCATTCTTCGGTATAGCCAGAACGAAGAAGCGGCTTATTGTTATATAGGAAGTCCCCAAATCCGATTAGAATGTCGCCGAGAAAAAGGATCTTATCAATCATGTCTTTAACTTGCTTAAAATTCTCAGTCGTAACCTTCACAACAGAGCCGTCTCTCAGTCGAACAACCGGCGGCTCAATAACGTCAACTGGAAAAACCGTTCCAGCTTTCCCTGGCCCTTCAACACGAAGTTGAGTGCCAGCGGCTAGAAAGTTTTGAAGAACCATCATGGTTGCTGGATGAACACCTACAGCCGCTAACCCTGTGTTTCTTGCCCTTCCATAGCGCAGTCTGAAGCCGCCATGTCTTGAGGGAAAAGAGAACACAGGACGCCCAGCAATCACCTCCTCCATGAACCCAACAGTTTTCTTCTCCTCAATATCCCGCATTCTTCTCAGCCAGCCCCAGCCTTCAATTCCCATTTTCTCCACAATTGCCCAAACTTTCAAAGATCGCCCAACAACTCCATCGTTCACAACTCGGAGGGCGCCGCCACGCACACGATTAGTTTCAACACGTGGCAGATTACGAAAAGACGAAACCTCCACGGGGTCTGATTCTGTTCCAGTTACTTCTACCGGGAGCGATTGAAGAGCATTCCCCAATTCATCATCAGAAACCCGGTATTGAAAACGTCCTACAGATCGTTCGTAAAGACGTATCTCCTCGGTGAATCTCCCAATTTCCTCAGGTGCAGGCTTGTAGCGATCCAGTCCCAACAGTCGTCTTACAAAGTCTCCGACCACCAGCGTCAAAGCCTGGTCGGTCCCACCTGCGGAACGTATTGGCTGAGCAAAATATATGGCTAGATATTTTGTTCTGTCCAGATTTTTTTTGATGGCCACTCGAGCTACGCCTTGTAAGGGCGCCGCTGTGATGCCTTCAGTAAAGATCGCAAGAGCGGTCCTAATTGCCTGTTCAGCTGCTTCTCGATCACCGAGGTGTCCAAATTTGCCATAGACTATCTCCTCAGCAATTTTGAAGGCAAGTTCTTCTCTGGGCAACTTTTTGCTTAATTCTTGTATGCTTTCAGCGACACCAGACGGCCCGACTAGGCCTTCGACAAGGCTTGCCATGTCCTTTGCCATCTCAGGTTCAGGAATTGGCGTTGGGTCTATTCCCTTTTCTTTGGCTTTCCTTGCGATCTGGTATACTTCTTCCAGTTGGCTTTCTAAAAGCGAAACGTACTCTTGGTATTCTTTGCTCATCTTAGTGTTCAAGCCGTTTACTCCTTCAGGAGGGATATTATTTTGCGTTTCCGGATTTTACACATGCTACAAGAGTGCTAATTTTATTCTTTAAGTTTCCCTCTTCTTCTGTTATCGTGCCCGTCACAACAGCGTCTGCTCCAGCGCCTACTACGTTCTTTGCTTGTTCCCCTGTTCGTATACCCCCGCCAACGATAAGTGGAATATCAATAGTGCTTTTCACCATTCGAATCATGTCGTTTGGCACGGGTTGTTTTGCCCCAGATCCGCCTTCTAAATAAAAAAAGTGCATACCAAAATATTGGGCGGCTAATGCATGCGCAACAGCTAATCCTGGTTTATCATAGGGAACTGGACAGGCACGCCCAACAACACTGACGGTTCCACCTTCACCTACAGTGACATAGCCGAGGGGAATTGTCTCTAAACCAAATTTTCTAATGATTGGTGCACCTAAAACCTGAGCCCCAGTTATGAAGTAGGGATCAGAGGAATTGAGGAGGGACATGAACCATATGGCATCCGCATATCTGCTAATCCCGGTAACGTTGTTAGGAAACAGTATAACTGGAATCTTCACGGCTTTCTTGATAGCTTTCACGACAGCATCCAAATGCGAGGTGGAAGCGATTGTGGATCCTCCAACCATCACGGCAGCTGTTCCGCAAGATTCGACTTCATGCGCGGTCTTGGCAGCTGATTCGGGTGAGAACTCTTCAGGATCAAGGAGAGCAAAGTGAATGGCCCCATCCTCTTGAATCCTGTCTAGCAGGTATTTTTCTACCTGACCTCTCATGGGCACGCCTTCATTTGCGCGTTCTTATGCCAGAATAATACCTGTCTGTAAAAACACAGTAAACATCAATTTCTTTATGTGCGGGCTTAAACGGTATTTCCTCCGTTAAACCGCAGCTTCCACATCTCACAACCGCGCGTTCTTCAACCTTCAACAGCTCTACTCTAATGGTTTCTTTTCCACATTTGGGACATAGAAAGACTTTTGGCAATCGCTTTTTGGGGATACGCACAACTTTTCTGCGTCTTCTTCCCATCTTAAAACCTCTAAGTAGCCATCAACCAGTTTTAAACTTGAGCTTCATTTCAGTAGAGTAGTCTATCTTCGCTTAAATACTTGTTCACATATCATTTGTTACTCAAAAAGGCGCGAATTTGACAAAACAGAACTATGTTATAAAGAAGATTAAGAAGAAAATGAAAGGTGGCAACATTGAAACTATCACCTAACGCATTAAAGCTAGACTGGCCATTGGTTGCAACAAGAATTAAACGATTCATCAAAGATTATGTTGACAAGACCGGAATGAATGGAATCGTGCTGGGAGTATCAGGCGGCATAGATAGTTCTACAACAGCTGCCCTGACGTCCCTAGCAATAGGAGGCAAAAAGGTTCTTGCCCTTTCAATGCCAGAAGAGGAAACTTACAATGTTACAGACATAAAACACACAAAAATGCTTGCAGAAAAATTCGGCTTCCAAATGGAGACCGTTGATGTATCACCGATTCTGAGAGCATACTATGATTCTATTCCGGTTTACGATGCCAATGAAAAACGGAGCAAGGGCAACTTGAAAGCGCGAACGAGAATGATTTGCCTTTACTATTACGCCAACAGACTTGGAAGAATAGTCTGCGGCAGTTCAGACAAGTCAGAGACCATGGTAGGCTACTTCACTAAATGGGGAGATGTGGCCGCGGACATTTCTCCCCTCATGGACCTTTACAAGACACAAGTGAGGCAACTAGCCGCATATTTAGAGATTCCAAAAGAGATCATTGCTAAACCATCAACGCCAGCACTCTGGCCAGATCATTTCGCCGAAGAAGAATTAGGCATCAAATATGAAAAACTCGACTTAATTCTGCTTGGACTAGAAAACTTCTTGACCTCAGAAGAGATTGCTCGCCAGCTAAAAATGCCTTTGAACCTCGTGCTAGACGTAAAAACAAGATGGTTGGCAAACGAACACAAACGTCGTATGCCCCTAGCAACTAAACTCGGTTATAGAACGGCGGGAAAAGATTTCAGGCTTCCCTATACGCCGTGAAATAGAAGGAGGAAGGTGATTGCCTAAAAGGGTTAACGTGGCTCTGGCTCAAATCAGTTGCAAAGTTGGAGATAAAGACTACAACATTGGAAAAATTGAACGCTACGTTAAGCAAGCAAAGAGAAAACGGGCAAGTCTTATTGTCTTCCCCGAACTTGCACTTACGGGATACACTTGCAGAGACTTAGTATACGAATTAGCCGAGCCTATCCCTGGACCTTCAGTTCACCGGCTAGAAACTATTGCCAAAAAGGAAAATATGCATATTGTTTTGGGAATGCTTGAAAAAAGCGTCAAAGCCAAGTCTGTTCTCTACAACACAGCCGTTCTCATCAGCCCAAAAGGATTCATCGGCAAATACCAGAAAATGCACTTGCCAACCCACAGCGTGTTTGAAGAGAAACGATACTTTAGAGGCGGATACCAAAATCCTGTCTTCGACACTTCCATAGGAAAATTGGGGATAATCATTTGCTATGACGTGTTTTTCCCAGAAATCACACGCTTGCTAAGGTTGAAAGGGACACAACTCGCGATTTGCATTTCAGCGTCTCCCTCAGTGCGCCGGGGATTTTTCGAAGTACTCACAACTGCTAGAGCTTTAGAGAACACCATGTTCTTGGCCTATGTAAACCTGGTCGGCGTCGAAGATGGACTCCAATTTTGGGGTGGAAGCCGCGTGATAGCCCCTAGCGGTAGAATCATTGCTCAAGCAAAATATGATGAAGAAGACATGGTAGTTGCGCAAATCGATTACTCAGATATGGATCGCGTAGGGGTCTTCGTTCCTATGCTTCGCGACTTGAGGCCAGAACTGTTCGATTCCTTAAAGGAACAGGCGGAAAATCTTTAAATCGAGCGCGTTTTTGACTTGAAATTCTTCGTAACCCTTTCAATTCGATTTAAAGCTTCGTCAATCTTATCATATGCGGTTGCATACGAAAATCGGAGGTATCCTTCACCGTACTTGCCAAAGGCAGAACCTGGCACAGTCACAACTTTTCCCTTGTTAACAAGAAACGCTGCGAGGTTTTCAGATGATTCCCCAAACTCTTTTACGTTGGCAAATGCGTAAAATGCCCCCTTTGGAAGCTTGCAACCAAAGCCTTCAATCTCATCTAGTCTTCCATAAAGAAGCTTTCGTCTCCTATCAAACTCAGCTACCATTTCGTTAACGCAGTTTTGAGGACCCTCTAAAGCCGCAACCGCTGCGTATTGCGCCGGCCCACTCACACATGCAACCGAAAACTGGTGGGTTAGCATCATGGGACTAATCAGTTCTTCAGGACCAAACACGTAACCAATTCTAAAACCTGTCATAGCATAGGTTTTAGAAAAAGAACCTACAACCAGCGTGCGCTCACGCATCCCAGAAAAAGAAGCTAAACAATAATGCTTAACTCCGTCATATGTGATCCGCTCATATACCTCATCAGAAATCACAATTAGATCACGTTCAACTGCAAGCTTGCTCAAAGACGCTAAATCGCTATAAGAAAACACTGCACCCGTGGGATTGTTAGGAGAATTGACAATCATTATGCGTGACCTATCTGTGACATGTGACATCACAACATCCGCATTAAGCTTAAACTCGTTTTCCTCAAGTGCTGGCATTGACACAGGTTTTCCGCCAGCTATTAAAACGCTGGGTTGGTAGCATACGAAGCCAGGATCCGGAAAAAGCACTTCGTCGCTTGGATTTGTTAGCGCCATCAAAGCAAGAAAAACGGCTTGTGTTCCCCCAACTGTTACTAAAATTTCTGTTTCCGGGTTGTAAGTCAATCCATATTCACGTTTAGCCTTCTTAGCTAAAGCTTCCCGTAATTCAGAGATACCTGTGGTAAAAGTATAGTGTGTTTTGCCATTGTCAAGAGTCTGTTTAACCGCTTCCAAAACATGAGGAGGAGGAACAAAATCAGGTTCCCCGATACCCAAACCTATGACATCAGGCATATTTTGCGCTAAAGAGAACAAGCGTCGTATGCCTGAAGGCTTTATCTTGTTAAGCCGTGATGCCATCTTAAAATGGTTCAGTAGATTCACGACCTCCTTTGGTATTTGTGTAATCCTTCTTACATAAAACGTTTACATTTGCAATAGTGCCCTACCGCAAGCCTTTTTTGTTTGTATACAAAACTGTATCCATTCAAGACTAGATATTAGGTGAGAGTTTGTTCGCCAAGGAAAATGTCCAAAAGTGGCTAAAAAGCGCATTGGATGACATAATTACAAATATATTGGTAAAAAATAGTAATTTAACCAAAATACAGGCTGAGACACTCTTAATAGATTTTTTAGCCGAAAATATAGCTGAAAAAAGAATAAAGATGGAGGAAAAAGCCAGATTACGCCTAACTAAAGCAGAAATAAGCCGTGGAGCCTTCAATAGAACGTTGAGACAAGCTAGAAAAAACGTCGCCCAATCCATCTATACAGTTCTCCTCCTCGGATATCTCGGAATATTCGACAGCACACGTTTAGATCCATACATAGAAATCGCAAACAAGCTGCAAACCTATATAAATGCATACAAAAACATTCTGCCAGACAAAAATCGAGCAGAAGAAAACCTAAGAGTTATAAACATACTGAGAGAAGAACTGGAAAGATCCTTGGAGTCGTTATCCAGCGGAAAAGTCTTTTCAGAAACGTGACATCACAAGTCACAGCCGTCTCAGTTAAATCTTTTTTCAATGGCGTAAAACTTATTAAGCGACATAATGGTATTTTGAAGCGTGATGTGATTTGTGATGTCACAGTTAAGAACAATACAGTCACTTTTGCCTGAAATGTGGGTATTAGAAAGCGTGATATCATGTGAGCTTTTGGTAATCACGTTCATATCACACTTAGTTAAGGAGTTCTTCAATGTTTGGGGGAGTTTCATTGTATCCTGATCTCCTTCTAGTGGTGACAGTTGTTATTCTGGTTTTGTCAATGGGTACGATATTACTATACTACAAGCGGATAAGAAAAGTTCATGATAAATATGATGAAGCGAAGGACGTTGTAAAAGATATTGTCATAAGTTTCAATAACCAACTGCAACGATTAGAAGAACGCGTCGGACTGGTAGGTCACAAATTAGAGTTCCTTTCCGTTAAAAGGGAAGATGTCACAGGCATCACAGATCAGTTGAAGAAGCACGAAATACGGTTAAGTGATATCACGTCTAAGGTGGACACGGCTTCAGGGCTTAAAGAGCAGTTGTTGCCGCAAATCGAAAAACTCAATGAGAGAATCGACAAAGTAGTTGAAGCTCAAGAAAGTATGGAGCAACAAATTTCTAAGCCGCCAGAAGTGAAGATAGAGGGAGTTATCCCTATAAAGAGAGAGAGGGCTCTAGCCCAACTAACCGTAACCGAACTGCGTGTTTTAGAGATTCTCACAAACGAGGGGCAGAAAACCGCCCCAGAAATAAAAAGCGAAATAGGATTGACGAGAGAACATACTGCTAGACTTATGAAAAAGCTGTATCAGAAGGGTTATGTAGAGCGGGATGAAGCGAAAACGCCCTATGCGTACCAGGTCAAGGAGGAAATGCGAAAAATCTTGAAGAAAACCCAGTCTGCGCCTCAGTAGATGCATAACTCACTTAGCGTCGCTATTAGCAAGGTCTTCTCCAGCTTTCCTAATTCTCCTGAGTTGCTGGTCCATCTTTGAAAGAGATTGGGAAGGAGGCAGTTTGTAGTCAACCTTCTCCCTTTCATCCAAATATTCAGGATAGTGGATAACCTTTATTGGAACTGCAAATCGGATTTTCGGCTCCGAGATGAGCAGTGCTTCCCCAACATCTAGCATTTTTATCTCGGTATCGCTGTACTCAAGGTATGGCGTGTTTTGAGTGAGGTGATCTCTGTCGCGGTGCAACTCTGTTTTCATAATGACCTTGGTCCAAAGCTCGGCGAAGACGTTAAGGTTGATTCTCGAAGGCCGCGGTGTCACTGCATTTAGCCCCACGCGATACTTTCGGTACGTCAGGGTAATATCGGAGAATATTGTTTTAGGCAAGTTGGGATCAAGGAACTCATGGGCTTCTTCAAGGGTTATCAAAAGAGTTGGAAGCTTTTTCCACTCCTCAAAATTGCGTTCCCACATTTGCTTGTAGTGGAGAGCCACGCTGGAAGCTGTGAGACACGTAACGTCATATTGCTCCTCAGAACTGAGCCCTGAGATATCAACGAGACATGTGACACCTTGGCTCACGTTCTGCACTACATCGTCGACGAAACTGTAGTCAGAAGGCGGAAAGAGGGCTGGAGATAAGCTTGAAAGCTTTAGCATAAGGGCATCTATTACAGCTTTGCCTTTGTAGTCAGTGAACCCTGCCACTCCTTTGGACCCATCTCTACCGTAGGCTTCTCGCGACTGTTCTATCCAAGTGTTTCCCAAGCTTTTGTAGAGCTTCTGAGCAAGCCTAACTTGATGAGGTGAAATGTCCGGAAAAAGAGTCAAAAGTTTTCGGGGATGAATTGTATACAAACCAACAAGCATCTTCTTCTCTCTAGCCGAGTAGTAACGAACTCTGGAATGAAAAAGCGGATGATCCCGTAGGCCTCTTTGAGGCGTTATTCCCTTTCCCTCAAGAAGTTGACCTGCAAAGTCAAAGATTAGACCAACAGTACTTGGACTTGAATCTATAATCCGGGCGTTAAGCATCAATTCGCAATTCGTTTTCCCAGATCCTGTCATTCCAAACATGCCCATCATGAGAGGGATAGCCTCAACACTTATGCCCACAGACCCAAGCACCTGTTCTCCAGAGCGCAAACGCCCAATCTCTAAATCTCCACCAAGCCTCAAAACTAAAAAATCCTCCTGGCTGGCTGCATGCACCTTGTCCATATAGTCAGGGTTAAAGGTTGGAGAACGAATTCTCCCAGCATCTTTCTCAAGGAAAAGAATAGCATCAACATGTCTGTAGCTGGAGTAAGGTCCGAAGGACTCCTTCCCTTCTGCCTCACGAAGCTGCTCATCCGTCTTCAGCGTAGAGGAGCTCCCGGCATCAAAGACACGCGCATAGAAGCTTCTGCCGCCCGAGTCCACTCTCACAATCTGACCAAACGTAAGGCTTGCTCCTCGATTAAGGAAAAAGGAAACCTTATCCCCCTTCACTTCTCGAATAAACCCCACTGGTTCAGACACGCTCAATCCACTCCCACTCAAACGCATGTTTCGCGCCATGAAGTTCATCTGGAAAATTACACGACAGCTCTTCCATGCGAAGTAAATCTAGCAACCCAGCGTCAGCCAGCATTTCTTCTACTTGGTCATGATAATGAAGGAGTTTTGAGTCAGATGGAGCGGAGAAATCGTGGGCAAGCCAAAGGGCGACTGGATATCCGAGGCACCTTGGATCTTCCGAGGTGGAAGTGATTGGGGAAAGTAGTTCGTCTATTTCATACCTAGTTAGGTAGTCCATTATGTCACACCGAAAAACGCGTTGGCTTTCTTCACATAATTTTACAACGGATACATCACCATACAAACTTTGGTCTTTGTTTGCTTTTCTAATAGGATGGTAAACCCACATTCGATAGGGCGAAAGTATGGTCGTAGTAGCGACAAAGTCCCTACCTCTTTCGTCATGAAGCAACGGGGAGTTCTTGCTTATAGCTAAAAGGATTATCTCCTCTTTTTTGCACTCTTCGTACAGTGACACACGGAATTTCCTTTGCCCACCAAAGTAACCTCCCCCATCTAATAGAAGGTAGTTACTACGACCATGAGTATAGTCGTAGTAAAAAGTTGCAATCCTCCCACGAAGAAGATTTAAAGCCATTTGACTTTCCAATTCAATTCTATAATCCTTTAAGAAATTACTACGACTACGCGCGTCTCCAACCACAGTGCACATTCTTTCTTCATAACCCCAATCTACGTTGCGTCCTTCTAGAGAGCCGTAAGCTGCTCGCATGAGGTAGACACCCCAGTTATTTGCTCTTTTCAATGTCCTCGTTGAGCAGTCAACCGCCATAAAATGCACGTTGCAACTTTTCATTTTTCTCAAAGGTTTTATCTTAGACTTATCAGGCTTAATTGCTATCACGGGTTCCTTTCTAACCTCGCTATAGCCCACTACTCGTCCTTTGTCAACATATTCACTCAGTTTCTTCTTCATCTCGGCCAAATCTTCGGTTATTCTGTCACTCATTGATCTTCCTCCTACTAAACTTTGCAGAGTTCTACATACAATTCGAAGTCGAAGCGCCACTCTATTATTTCCCAGATCAACTGCTATTTATTATCTCTCATAGAACTCAATGTACTCTGGGAAATCCTGGTCGTTGTCCTGTAACGCCTGCGATTGGACGTTCCACTCTTCGTAAGGACTCCGCGGTCAGCCATCCGCGACAGATAAGTAGAAACCGTACTTAGGTTGATGGGTTCTTTAAATTGTTGCTCATAAACAAGTTGAGCATCCTTCGATGAGAACCAGACGATCGGAAAATGTTTTTCCAATATAGAACGCAGCTTGTCAATCTTTGAGTGTGCCGAAGTTGTTTCTTCAAGGTTGGGATTAACGCTTGGCATTCCCCCGAGCAGTTCTATCAAGTCAAGAAGTCGAAGCGCTTTTTCCCTGGTTACATTTCCTTCGAAAGTTATGGTGTAACGATTTCCGCCACCATCGAACACTTCGACTCGCATTTTCTTTACTGGCATTGGGCACCCTAGCCTCTGAACAGTTTACAGTTCACAAGTTATAGAGTTTACGGTGAAACTGTAAATTGTGAAACGCCGAAATAGTGCTCAGAATTGAGAAAAATGGCATTTTTGCAACTATTTAATTTCACAAGGTTCACCTCGAGGAGATGAAATCGAATAAAGGAGGGATCATTTCAATTTGCTTTTTCCACAGGAAAGGCAGGGGTGAAGTATTTACATAAAATAAACTAGAAATGAGATAATATTTTTGAAAAAAGGTGAAATCATAGGAATCGAAGTTTTTCTTTCACAGGTCTCAACAGGGAAGTCGCATCACCTGTCTCTATTTCATAGAGGCCTAAAGGGCTTTGCATGGTAAGAATTAAGGAAAGCAACAGTGAAAGGAAGGATAGGTCCACACCCCTTTCTTTCCACTGAAAGCTAAAGTCTTATGAACCATAAACGAAGTCTATTAACAACAAATTTCGACAACAACTACAAAGTGTTTAACAAAAATTAATAAATAAAAATTTTCTTGTTACTCAACAGAGACTATTTCTTATAAGAAAATAAAGTTACCATTCACTAATTACAAGAGACTCTCCATATGAAATAAGGGGGTGTGAGGCTGAATGAGCGGTTTTGCTTCAATATTCCATATTTCTGATGTTTTACTAAAGTTTTTCCTTGAGGGTTTGGTGTTTTCTGTTTAGTTTTTTGTACGAGAGTTCTTATGTTTATTCTGGTCGAATTCGAGCGTCTCGTTTCAGCTTGTTTAGTGGAGAGAGAAACTTATGAATGAAACCAGCGTGTTAGAAGGAGTATTCGACCGATTTCTAAAAAGCGCACGCATCTTTAAGGATAGAGAAATCTTGAGGCACGACCATGTTCCTGAAAATCTTCCCCACCGCGAAGATCAAATCCGTTTTTTGGGAGAAATTGTTGCCCCTGTTCTTAAAGGTCTGCGTTGTTCAAATATTCTTATTTATGGCAAAACCGGCACAGGTAAGACCGCAGTTTCAAAATATGTGCTAAAAAAGCTAAACCAAAAGGCACTCGGGTGCGCTTCTCCAGTTAGGTTTTGTTATGTCAACTGCCGGTGGGTTGGCACAGAATACAGGGTTCTCTCTGCGTTGTGCTATGCTCTTGGTGTTAAAGTTCCCTTCACAGGTTTGGCTTTGGGAGAGGTTTTTGACCGCTTCCGAAAAGGTCTGGATACACAGAATGGCGTCTTCATTGTTGTATTGGACGAAATTGATGCGCTTGTGAAAACTCACGGTGATACGATACTCTATGAATTGACAAGAGTTAATGAGACCCTTAATCTCGGTAAAACTTCTATCGTAGGCATTTCTAATGACCTCAGATTCAAGGATTTTCTTGACCCAAGAGTTTTAAGCTCCTTAAGTGAAGAAGAAACTGTTTTCAGACCCTACGATGCCGCAGAAATTAGAGATATTCTCTTAGAGCGAGCTAAATCAGCCTTCTTTGCCGGAGTGCTTTCAGATAGTGCTCTGAGCCTCTGTGCTGCATTAGCCGCTGCAGAACATGGAGATGCAAGGCGAGCCTTAGATTTTCTTCGTGTTGCCGGAGAGTTGGCTGAACGAGAAGGCGCCGAGATTATAACAGAGGAGCATATAAGGCGGGCAGAGACAAGGATTGAGCATGACCGTGTCGTTGAAGCTTTGAAGAATCTTCCTGCGCATTCTAAACTTGTCCTTTTAGGAGTCTACCTTTTAGTGAAGGCTAATGTCGCTCGGGCTATTACTGGCGAGATATACGAAATCTATTGTGAACTCTGTGAACAAGCAGGTTTAACACCGCTAACCCAGAGACGTGTTAGCGGCTTAATCAACGAATTGGACGTGATTGGGTTGTTGAACGCGCTGGTCGTTAGCATGGGGCGCTATGGAAGAACGAAGAAAATTCGTTTAGGAGTTCCACGTAGCGCAGTCAGGAGTGTGTTCATGGAAGACGAAAGACTCGGGAGTTTGATCAGCTACACACCAAAATGCTTAGTTGGCATTTCAAGCACCCGACGTTAGAATGCCTTCACTTAATTCAATGTAGTTGATTGAAAGTTCACTGTGAAAACCTGCAATGTTTGCAGGTCTACAATTGGCACAATTCCAGGTGTGGGTTCTAATCCCATTTTCTTTTGAAACACGGTTTGCCTTTGCCAAGCACCAGAGTTAACTAGCAAAACTCCTCTGTATACTTCATGCTTCTCCACATGTATATGTCCTGCATGGAAAATGTCTGGAACTCGTTCTATAACCATAAAATCTCGGTTTTCAGGGGAAATAGGGGTTTTCTGTCCATAAATGGGCGCCAAGTGTCTACATTGCAAGAGGAGTTTCATGGCTTTTTCTGGTTCTTTAAAACTTTGGTTTGGAGCGGTTGCGATAACGTCGTCTAGGCTGCGCCCATGATAAACGAGTAGTTCCACATCATGAAGACTTATTGTGCATGGATTTCCCAGAGAATGTACCTTTCGTGCTTCATAGATGTTTTCTGCATATTCTTTTGGTATTGCTGGTTGAGGTAACGCCTTTCGAGAAGCGTCATGGTTTCCAGGTATAACAATTAACTCGATGTAGTCTGGGATTTGTTCAATGAATTTTGAAGCCATCCTGTATTGTTGGTAAAGATCTTCGATTGCCAATTCCTTTGCTTGTCCCGGGTAAACTCCTATGCCGTCGACAATGTCTCCAGCAATGATAACGTATTTTATTTTGCCCGCCACTTCTCTTTGGTAAGCGTTTCCAAGTTTACCGTTGAGCCACAACAGAAATCGGTTGAATTCCTCTCGCATAAACAGTTTGCTGCCAACGTGTAAGTCTGATATTAAGGCTGCATAAACTGGAATTGAGGCTTTGTGCGGGGTTCTTTGGGGCACTTCTGGGAAGAGCACATCTTCCAGTACGAGCAAGTCATTTCGGCTTCTAACTGCGATGATGCATACAACTTGGTCTAATAGTAGCGCTTGTGCTTTTGCTCTTGTTGTTTCTTCTATACCTTGAGGTACAAATACGGTGGCAGCGGCATTCATGTCTTCTACTTTGAAGAAAATTCTTTGTTTAGACTCTCTTTTCTCGGTGAGCATGCCGATAATTTTAACCTTGGAATTTTTGGGTGCCTTCAACGCTTCTGAGATTGGCATGGCACCTTTGATGTCTATTCTTTGTCTCAGAATCTTCTCTATTCTTCTAAAGCGGTCTCGGAAGTATTCCAAATAGTCATCAATCGAACCTGTTGTACAAGTTCTTTCTGTAGGGTCTTCTATTACCTTAATATTTGATTCGATTTCTTTTGTATATGGTTTGAAAGCTATTTTTTTTGCTTCTAATTTGGGATGTGACAGAATAGGCATTGTGGGTGGAGGTGGTTTTTTTGTTTCTTCGGTTAGTAGCTCCTCCAAAAGGCTACGACCAATGAACAGTGGTTTTTGAGGGAGAGTTTGTGCTTTTTTTACGGCTTTCTCTATTATCGTGGTCGGATCTTCTGTCTTGGAGAGCTTTTCTAAGAAATTGAAGGCCTCTTTTTCGAGTTGATATCCCGCTTCGAGGGCTGAAGAAACTGCTTTTTGAAGACGTTCGCTCACGGTTGTAGCCTCTTCCAGTCATTTTTGAGTGGAATCACAATATAGCCTTCTTTTGGTTCTCCTACTAGTTTTGCTTTCCCCTTTATGTAAAGGTGTGCTGTCAGTGCCGCTGTGACTGCGTCGATTTCATGTGGTGTTAATGTGCGCTTTTCTATATCTCCTTTATATCCTATTTTTTGGAAGATCTCTTGAATGTGTTTCCAATCTTTGGTCGGAATTCCGAGGGCTTTGCGGGTTGATGCGGGATGAACCTCTATTACTTGAGTCTTTCTTTCTTTTAGTTTTTCTGTGATTCTTATTGCTCGTAGGGTGAGGGTTTTCATGGCTCGGAAGCGAGGGGGAAACACGGGATATCCGAGCTTATGCATTTGTCTGTCTGCCTCTCGCATTACGTTCTTTTTTGGCAAGGCTAGTGGGGCGTCTATTGCTGCAAGTTTGGCTGAACAGTTGAAGGTGTGAGCTAGGATTTTTTTTGCTGTGTATAGGTTGTAGGTTTGGATTTGCTTGCGTTTAAGTAGAGCCCATCCTGTCGGGTTGGTCGCTTTTCCAGCTAGGTCTATGCCGACTGCGATTTTTTTCTGCAATTTTAGGTTACTTTCCCTTTGCGATTTTGTTAGACGTATCTGGACGAATTAGATTTTCAACTAGAATTTTTAACTGTATAGTTTTATTTAGATGTATACATACTTTGAATGGTGTGGTCTATATGGAGTTTCGCAGGATCCAGCGAACAGGCGGCGGCACTTTCTTTGTTTGTTTGCCCAAGAAATGGGCTCAAC